>Ga0335085_10000115_pt1 | contig 258656 bp, 233 predicted proteins | sample Lox_Sample_45_FD_206712 | JGI IMG/M metagenome (GOLD analysis project Ga0335085, IMG submission 206712) | Soil microbial communities from Loxahatchee National Wildlife Refuge, Florida, United States - Lox_Sample_4.5 | ecosystem: Environmental > Terrestrial > Soil > Wetlands | place: USA... | reverse complement strand
GGCGCGCCTTCTTTCCGAGTCACCGCTCACGTATTCTTCTGGAAATCGTGAACTCTCGTCGAGCCGATGCTACGCGCCCATTGCTGGGAGCCCATATGTCGATCGCCGGATCGATCGCGGAAGCCCTAGTGCGCGGCCGGAGCGCGGGATGCGAATGCATCCAGATTTTCACCAAGTCCAACCGCCAATGGGCCTCGAAGCCCTACTCGAACGAAGACGTCGCGGACTTCAAGCGTCATCAGCGCGAAACCGGAATCGCGAAGGTGATCGCCCACGACTCGTACCTGCTGAACCTCGGCGCTCCCGATGAAAAGCTGCGCAAGCGATCGGTCGCTGGATTTATCGATGAACTCGAACGTTGCGAGGCGCTGGGAGTGCCCAATCTCGTCGCGCATCCCGGCTCACACGTCGGCTCCGGCGAGAAGGCGGGCATCCGCACGATCGCGAAATCGATCAACGAGGTGCATCGCGCCTGCCAGGGATTCAGAAGTCGCGTCACCCTCGAAATCACCGCGGGCCAGGGCAGCAACCTCGGCTATTCGTTTCGCCAGATGGCGCAGATCTTCGATGCGGTGAAGGAGAACGAGCGGTTGCGGCTGTGCTTCGACACGGAGCATGCGTTCGCGGCCGGTTATGACCTGCGCGATGACCAGGGCTACGCGCAGACGATGGGCGAGCTGGATGAATGCATCGGAATCGGCAAAGTGGCGGTCTTTCACCTGAACGATTCGCTCAAGCCTTTTCACTCGCGCGTCGATCGTCATCAACATATCGGCAAGGGCCATCTCGGCGTGGAAGCATTTCGCCGCGTACTCAACGACCCGCGCTTCGCGGGTATCCCGATGTGCCTGGAGACGCCCAAGGGACCGGACCTGAAGGAAGACGTGGAAAATCTCGCTATCCTGAGAAGCCTGTTCAACTAAGAGAGACTGATGCGCAAACGAATTCTTACCGGCGACCGGCCCACCGGCCCTCTCCATCTCGGACACTACGTGGGCTCGCTTCAGAACCGGGTCCGGCTGCAGGACGAGTATGACACCTACGTCCTGATTGCGGACGTCCAGGCCCTCACCGACAACTTTGAGCGCCCCGAGATGCTCGAGGCCAACGTGATAGAGGTGACGCTGGACTACCTGGCGGTCGGGCTCGACCCCGAGAAGGTCAAGATCGTCGTGCAGTCGATGGTTCCGGAGCTGACCGAGCTGACCATCTACTTCATGAACCTGGTCACGGTCGCGACGCTGGAGCGCAATCCCACGCTCAAGGAAGAAATCAAGCAACGCAATTTTACCAAGGGCATCCCGGTCGGATTCTGGAGCTATCCGATTTCGCAGGCGGCCGACATTACGATTTTCAAAGCCGACCTGGTGCCGGTTGGTGAAGATCAGCTCCCGATGATCGAGCAGACTCGCGAAATCGTCCGCCGCTTCAACCGCCTGTACAAGAAGATATTGATCGAGCCGCGCGCGATGCTGGGGCGGGTCGCGCGGCTGCCGGGAACCGATGGCGGCACGAAGATGTCGAAGTCGCTCGGCAACTGCATCAATCTCGGGGATTCGCCGGAACAGATCCGCAAACGCGTGATGTCGATGTTCACCGATCCGCTGCGAATCCATGCGACCGACCCTGGTCGCGTCGAGGGCAACCCGGTTTTCACCTACCACAACGTGTTCAACCCCGATAAGGCCGAGGTCGAGGACCTGGAGGAGCGCTATCGCAAGGGGACCGTTGGCGATGTCGAGGTCAAGGAAAAGCTCTACAAGGCGTTGTCCGCGTTCCTCGAGCCGATTCGCGAGCGACGCAACCAATTCGCCGCGAAGCCCGAGCAGGTCCGCGAAATCATCATCGAGGGCACCCGCAAAGGCCGGGCGCTCGCACAGCAGACGATGGACGAAGTCCGTTCTGCGATGAAGATAAAGTACGCGCTCGGCTGATCAATTTTGAAGGACATCCGTGGCTGAGACCGACGAACACGGAAGAGTGAAGGCGCTCGGACACACCCTGCACAACGCAACTGTCCGGCTTGATGAATACAGCGCGGAGTGGCCGGCGCGCTTCCAACGGGAAGCCACAAGGATTCGGCGGGCAATCGGAGCGAAAGCGGTCCTGATCGAGCACGTGGGATCGACCTCGATCCCCGGGCTCGCCGCCAAGCCGATTGTCGATATCGTGCTGGCTGTGCCTGACTCGACCGACGAAGACTCCTACATTCCGCAGCTTGTAGCGCAGGGCTTCGCACTGCGTCATCGCGAACCCGATTGGTTCCAGCATCGGATGTTCAAGGGTGCGAGTGATGATGTGAACCTGCACGTCTTCTCTTCCGGGTGCCCCGAGATCGGGCGAATGTTGCTCTTCCGCGATTGGCTGCGGAGCAACGAAGCGGAGCGCCGGCTCTACGAAGAAACCAAGCGGGAACTCGCAGCCCGCCGTTGGGAATACGTGCAGGACTACGCCGACGCGAAGACCGCTGTCGTCCAACAGATCATGGCGAGGGCAGAGGCCGCAGCGAAATCCCCCTGAATGGAGCGCGCGATTTCACGCAGCGACTAAAAAAAACGGCCGCGCGGAAACCCGCGCGGCCGTTGTGATGCGAGAATCAGAGCAGCTAAGTTACGGCGTGCTCTTCGCCGGCTTTTCCTTGTTGAACGTCAACGACATTTCGACTACGCCCGCCGCCACATTCAAACCATTCTGTCCTTCGATCGAGATCGGCTGCAGCGCGATCGAATTCTGGAAGCCGCCGATCAGCACGTTGGCCCCGGCGCCCACTCCAACCGCAGCACTCGCGGTCGCTCCGCCGTAGTGACCGGCGAGCGCGCCCTGACCGAGATTGGTCGAAGGAGCCAGGACGGCCCACAGGATGACGCCCGACGACAGGTAGCCGATGTCGGCGCCAAACTTGGTGATCGAGCCGGTGTAGTATTCGGTGTAGCCCGGCTGCAATGCATATGAGCAATCCAGCTTACGCGACGAGCCGAAGATGAATCCCCATCCAGCATGGACATGGCAGCTCAGATATCCTGCACGCACCGTCGCGCCGCCGCTGTCAGCCGCACGCGCCTGAGGGGCAGCGAATACGCCGAAAGCCAAAGCCAGCGCCGCAACAAGTGCAATCTTCCCACTAGAGACCTTCATAGTTCCTCCTTGGTTTCGAGCCAGAAACCGAACCGACGGTAATCTGGCCCATGGAGGAATTACCAAGAAAATCCTTTTACGTCCACTAGGGCCAGCCCGAATTCCCCTAATGATGACTAATGCTTCACAATTAAAGGGCTTTTTGCTGGTCTAGACGACAATTAATAAACCTTCGCAGGACTCGGATGCGACAGCTACACTCAGCTTCCATACCGTCTGGCCAAATCGCGCCGCAACGCGTCCGCGAAGTCCATCCCCAGCAATTGGCGTAGCTTCGGAGTCGCCCGCTCGACCACCTCTGGCGGGACATCGGCGATCTTCGGTTCCATGGGCCGGATAACCTTAAGGCCGTAATTGATCAGCATCGAAACTCGCGGTTCCGCGGTCCGGTTCCTGGAGGTGTTATGCCAGAGCAGGCCGTGTGAGACGATCGCGGTCCCGGCCGACCCCGTGATCGGAATCGCTTCGCGCTCGAAGCGCGCGGGGTCCGGCGCCGTCCCCATACGCTGGCTTCCGGGCACCACCAGCGTCGCGCCGTTCTCGACCGTGAAGTCCTGCATCATCCAGATAACCTGGAGCATCAGCGCGGGACGAACCGTGAACGGCGCACGCATCGCCCAGTACGGGTAGTCGACGTGCGCGCCCATCTCGAGCGCACCCGGCTCCAGGATTCGCGCCGCGTACGAGCTCAGGGTCATGTCATCGCCGAGCAGCCCCGCGCCGATCTCCATCAGCACCGGATGCTGGATCAGCCGCTCGAAGACCTCGCCGCGATGGAGCAGGTTTCCAACCGTGCGCTGCCCGATTGCCGCGTTGCGAGCGGGCAATCCCTTGATAAGCGCCGCGTCGGCGGACTCGAGCAATATAGCTCGCACCGATGCCGCTTCGTCGCGGCTGATCAGGTTGGGCAGCAGTGCATAGCCATTTCCATCGAGTAGTTCCGCGACGATGTCGGCGGCTGCGGCCATAGCCAGCTCCTAGTACGCCTTGGCGAAATACGCGCGTTCCGTCGCGGACTCGCCGCATACCATGCATTTGCCGCTGAGTCGCTTCTGCCCCAGCGGGATTGCGCGGCAGGTCGCGCGCGTCTCTTCGCGAATGCGCGTCTCGCACTCCGGGTTGCCGCACCAGAAGATGTTGGCCAGCCCGCCCCCGCCCTCGCCTTCCATCTGCTTCTTGAAGGCGGCGTAGTCGTCGAATTCACGGGTGTCCTTTTGCATCGCCGCGAGCGCCTGCTGATAGAGACTTTTCCGGATCTCCTCGAGCATCGCGGGCACGCGCGAACCAATCTCGGCGATGGGCGCCCTGGATTTCGCTTCGGGGCCCTTCAGATCGCGGCGAGCCATGACGACCTCGCCGGATGCCACGTCGCGTGGGCCGATTTCGATTCTCAGCGGCACTCCGCGCATTTCCCAATCGTTGAATTTGAAGCCGGGAGATACACCGTCGCGTGTGTCGAGCTTCACGCGAATGCCGGCGTTTTCAAGCGTCTCGAAGATGCCTTTCGCGGCGGCGAGCACGGCAGCCGCCTCCTCCGGCTTGCGCGAGATCGGAACGATAACCACCTGGTTGGCGGCGACCGTCGGCGGCAGGCGCAGGCCCTGGTCGTCGCCGTGCACCATGATGATCGCGCCGAGCAGGCGCGTCGAAACACCCCAACTCGTCTGCCATGCGTACTGAAGCTGGTTCTGCTCGTCGAGGTATTTGGTCTCGAATGCCCTGGCGAAGTTCTGGCCCAGAAAATGCGACGTGCCGCACTGCAGCGCGCGCCCATCGCCCATCAAGCCCTCGATCGTGTAAGTCTCGTCGGCGCCCGGGAATCGCTCGGCGGCGCTCTTGCGCCCGACCACCAGGGGGATCGCAAGAAAATCCTCGACGAACGATCGATATAAATCGAGGATAGTCAGCGTCTCGCGCTGCGCATCCTCGCTGGTGGCGTGCGCCGTATGCCCTTCCTGCCACAAAAATTCCGCCGTGCGCAGGAACATCCGCGTGCGCATCTCCCATCGCACCACGTTGCACCACTGGTTAACCATCAGCGGGAGATCGCGATAGGAGTGAATCCACTGCGAGAACATGTGGTTGATGATGGTTTCGGAGGTCGGGCGGACGACAAGCGGTTCTTCCAGCTTTTCGCCGCCTCCGTGAGTGACGGTCGCCACCTCGGGCGCGAAGCCCTCGACGTGCTGCGCTTCCTTGCGCAGGAAGCTCTGCGGGATGAAGAGCGGAAAATATGCGTTGCGCGCGCCGGTCTTCTTGATGCGCTTGTCGAGCTCGTCGCGCAGCGCCTCCCAGATGGCGAAGCCGTCCGGCCGGAACACGATACATCCGCGCACCGGCGAATAATCCGCCAGCTCCGCTTTCAAGATGATATCGTTGTACCAGCCGGCGAAATCCCGGCTGCGGGGCGTTACCTTGCGCTCATCCTGCTTGTCGGCCATGGGGTCGAAACGATCCTCTCGCTGTCGTCAGGCGTTCAAGTCTCCGGCTATTATCGATGTGAATCAATCCGGACTCGAGGAGGTTTGCGATGCGAACCACGCTGCTGCCGTTCCTGATCCTGCTCGCGAGTTTCGTTGCCGGCGCGATCGGCCTGCCCGCGACGGCGCAGGCGGATCAGCCGCGCACGATCGTCGTGTCCGGCAACGGCGATGCGTCGGCGCGCCCTGACCTGGCCAACCTGAGCTTCGCGATTGAAGTGCACGCGAAGACGGCTACCGAGGCGGCATCGCGCAATGCCGCCGCCGCGCAAAAAGTCACGGATGCGCTCAAGGCCAGGCTGGGAGACAAGGGCAAAGTTTCGACCGGCGGATACTCGCTGACCCCCGATTACCAGCAGCATCAGAATGGCGGCATGAACATGGCGGTCATCGTGGGCTACAACGCGCAGAATACGATTTCGGTCGAAACCTCCGCGATGGACCTGCTCGGCGAATTGATCGACGCGGGAATCGCGGCAGGCGCCAACCGCGTCAACGCACTCGATTTCACCCTGAAGAACGACACCAGGGCGCGTGCCGAGGCGCTCGCCAACGCATCGCGTGACGCACAGCAACAAGCCCAGGCACTGGCGGCATCGCTCAACGTCCGATTGGGTCGCATCATGACGGCATCGACCGAGGGCCAACCGCGCCCGATACCCGTTGAAAGGGGTGTATACGCACAGGCGGCTGTGCAGTCTTTCAAAACTCCGGTCGAGGCCGGCGATATCACGGTCTCGGCCACCGTCTACCTGACCTACGAGATTGAATGAGGCCACGCTCCCGGATTAACTCGTTACATGCTTCGACCCGGAGACCCTGTGCCTGCCTTTGACCTGCCGGCGGTCACCGACGGCCGCATTGGCAGGATGACGCTTTCCGGAATCAACTCGGAATTGATCGTCCTCTTTTTTTATCCGCGTGACTTCTCCTTTATATGCCCCACGGAAGTGACCGGGTTCAGCAAAGCGATCGACCAATTCGCCGCGGAAGAGACCGCCGTGCTCGGCGTCAGCATCGACAACGTCGACAGCCATCGCCGATGGGCGATCGAGCTGGGCGGCGTTCCTTTTCCGCTGCTTGCCGACGAAGGCGGTAAGCTCGCCCGCGCATGCGGCATCTTCGATGACAAGGAACAGACGGCGATGCGCGCGACATTTATCATCGACCGGAAGCGCATCGTGATTTTCTCGGAAGCGACTCCGATCAACGTCGGACGCAGCGTCGGCGAGACCTTGCGCATCGTGCGCGCCTACCGCAGCGGCCGGCTCTGCCCGGCGGATTGGGCGCCCGGCGATGAATTCGGTCCGGAAGACAGGGAATTCTGATTGCCTTGGCGCTTCCCGACCCAGCAGAAAAACGGCGGCTCTTCGAGCGTCTCTCCAGCGTTCGGGAAATCGTGTTCGGGATGCAGGATGGCGTCCTGACCACCGCGGGAGTGCTGGCGGGGCTGAGCGGCGCGGTGTCGAACCATTCGCAGGTGCTGCTCGCCGCTCTCGCGTCCACCGCCGCGGGCGCGCTCTCGATGGGCGCGGGCGCATACCTGGGAACCAACGCGGAGACGGAAGTGCTGCGCAGCGAGCTCGATCGCGCGCGCGCCGAAATCCAGCAGCAGCCCTACGTCGCGCAGGAGGCGCTGCTCGATCAGCTCGAGAAAGAAGGCCTCACGCGCGAGGCCGGCTATCGCGTGGTTCGGCTGCTCAGCACGTCCACCAAAACGTTGATCACGACGGCGGAACAAAAGGTCTTTGGATTGACCGGCGGGATGCTGGGCAACGCGGCGCTCGATGGGGTGATCATGGGTGTGGCATTCGCCTTCGGCGCCCTCGTTCCCCTGGTTCCATACATGCTCATCCCGAATACGCGCCCCGCGCTATTCGCCGCGCTCGGCACGACCGCGGTCACGCTCTTCAGCGTCGGGTACTTCCAGGGTTGGCTCGCGCGCCGAACGCGATGGAGTTCCGGGATGCGCTTTTTGCTGATCGCGATGGGAGCGGCCGCGGTCGGCTACCTTATCGGGCTGGCAATCTCTCCGATGGGCGGAACGGCGGGATGACGCAGTACGCATCGCTCGAAGCTCTCCTGGCCCATCGGCAGGCCCTGGCGCGCGGTCCGCGCACGCCGGTGCTCGACCAGATCGATGAAACCATCCGATCCATTCTCGGCGAAGCGAGCCGCTTGGTAGTGGAGGAACCGGCCGATTCCGCGGCGCGGCGTCATCGCGATCGCGCGGAAAGCAAACTTCGCCGCGAACTGATCGCGCGCGGAGTAATCACAGGTTAGCCATGTTGGCGTTCCTCGTGCGCCGGATCGCCCTCTGCGCAGTCGTGCTGATCGGCACCTCGATAATCACCTTCGCGATCGCCTTCGTCGTCCCCGCCGATCCTGCCGTCACGATGGCGGGTGCGAAGGCCGATCCGCAAACGCTCGCGACCATCCGCCACGAGCTCGGGCTCGATCAGCCGGTCTACGTTCAATACGCGCGCTATCTCGATCGCGCGCTGCACGGCGATCTGGGCCGCTCCTATGTACGCAGGGAGAGCGTGACTCATCTGATCGCGAGCCGCTTTCCCGCGACTGCTATTCTCGCCGTCGCCGCGATGCTGGTGTCCCTTATTCTCGGCATTGCGATGGGCGCGGTCGCCGCGGCCTATCGCGGCGAGAGTACCGACAATGTGCTGCTCGTGGTGTCGCTGGCGCTGGTCTCGATGCCGGTGTTCTGGCTGGGGACCATGCTGCTGATCGCCGGCGGCCTGTACCTGCATTCGTTTCCGCTCGGCGGGTACGCGGGTCCTCTCAGCCTCGTATTGCCCACGCTCACGCTCGCACTGGGAGCCGCGGGCTACTACTCGCGAATCCTGCACACCAATCTTTCGCAGGCGATGGACCAGGACTACGTGCGTACCGCGCGCGGGAAGGGCCTGTCCGGCGCGCGCGCGATGATGAAACACGCGATGGCCAACGCGATGCTGCCGCTGGTCACGCTGGCGGGACTCGACCTTGCGGGACTGCTCTCCGGCGTGGTGCTCACGGAAACCGTCTTCAACTGGCCCGGCATCGGGAGACTGGCGTTCGAGGCGATCTTCAACCTCGACATCCCGCTCATCATGGGCACCGTTCTGTTCTCCGCGTTTTTGGTCGTGATCGCGAACCTGCTGGTCGATCTTTTGTACGCGTGGCTCGACCCGCGCATCCGGCTTTCGGGGGCCGCTTGAGCATGCGGCGCATGGGGAAACTCGAGCTGGTCGGTGCCGTGATGGTGCTCGGCCTGGTGATCGTCGCGGTTTTCGCACCGTTACTCGCACCTCACGATCCAACCCGTGCAGTCGCGGCAACCTACGGCGATCCGGGCGCGCCGTCGCTCGCGTTTCCGATGGGCACCGATCAGCTCGGGCGCGACGTCCTCTCGCGAATCATCTATGGCGCGCGCGTTTCGCTGACCGTCGGCGTGGCCGCGATGGCTATGACGATCGCGATCGGGGTCGTGATTGGCCTCGTCTCGGGTTTCTTCGGCGGCGCCGTCGATGCGGTCCTGATGCGCTTCACCGACGTGATGCTGACCCTGCCCGCGCTCCTGCTGGCGATGGCGTTCGTGGCGGTGCTGCGCCCGAGCCTGCTTTCGATTCTGCTGGTCATCGGGCTGGTGTCGTGGACGCAGGTCGCGCGCGTGGTGCGCGCGGAAACGCTCTCGATGTCCGCGCGAGATTTCGTGTTCGCCGCGCGCGCCCTGGGAGCATCGCCATCCCGGCTCATCGCGCGTCACGTCGTGCCCAACGTGCTGCCAATTATCGTCGTCATGGCTGCGCTTGGAACCTCGAACACGCTGCTGCTCGATGCGGCGCTCAGCTTCCTGGGGCTCGGCGTGCCCCCGCCCACGCCGACGTGGGGCCGGATGATCGAGGAAGCGACGATCTACTTCCGCACCGCGCCGTGGCTGGCGACTTTTCCCGGGCTTGCCATCTTTTACGCAGTGTTAGCCTTCAACCTGCTGGGCTACGGAGTGCTGCGGGAGCGAGCGCAATGAATTTTCTTTCGCCGCGCCTCGGTCAGTTCTTCTCCCGAACGGAGAAGGCGCAGAGACTAGCGAGGCGTCCTGAGGACCACCGGGACGAAGGATCTGCCTTTGCGCGCCGCGCGCCGGACGAGATCCGGTCGAGGCTTCGCGAAGGATGGAGGCACTTCGACCGGCCTTCACCCGGCTGGCTTCGCGAGCCATCCTCTCCCTTCGCGAGAGGCACTTTCCGTTGTCGTTCTGTCCGGTGGAGCCTCCTCGCCGCGCTCCCCGTTGTCCTTCTTCAACTGACCGGATGCACCAGGGGCAGCGATGAAATCAATTTCCCACCCGGCGCCTCTGTCCTCCGCATCGCCGACGTTGACGATGTGCCCACGCTCGATCCGGCGGCCGGTTACGACACCGAGTCGTGGACGTTCGAGCAGGCGATCTTCGATACCCTCGTGCGCTATGGCGATGGCAACGTCGAACTCGAGCCCGACCTCGCTACCAGTTGGGAGTCATCGCCGGATGCGCGCACCTTCACCTTCCACATGCGCGCCGATGCGCGGTTCTCCAACGGGCGTTTCGTCACCAGCGACGACTTTCGCTACGGAATCGAGCGCGTCATCAACCCCGCGACACACTCACGCGGCATGGAGTATTACCGCGGCATCACGGGCGCGGCGGATTTCGCCGCGCATCGCACCGCGCACGTCAGTGGAATCGAAACTCCTGACCCCGCGACGATCGTTTTCCACCTCGACCAGCCTGATCCGATTTTCGTGCACAAACTGACCATGCCGTTCACGGCTGCTATTCCGCGCGAGGTGGCCGACAAGTGGGGCGACGATTTCTCGCGGCATGTCGTCGGCAGCGGCGCCTTCATGCTCAAGGAATGGATCGGCGGGCAGCGAATCGTGCTGGTGCGCAACCCCTACTATTTCCAGAAAGGGCTGCCGCATCTGGACGCGATCGTGGACTCGCTGGGCGTCATGCCCGAGCTCCAGTGGCTGCGTTACGATGCGGGCGACCTGGATGCGCAGCTCGAAATGCCCCCGGCCGAGTTCGTGTACATCATGAAGACGCCGCGGCTGCGCGAGCGGACCCTCAAGAAGACCACGGTGACGACGCGCTACCTCGGGATGAATTGCCAGATGTGGCCATTTACCGACGTTCGCGTTCGGCGCGCGATCAACTACGCAATCAACAAGAACAAGCTGGTCGCGCTGCTCAACGGTCGCGGCGTCGTCGCGACCGGAGTCCTGCCGCCGAATCTCCCCGGATACGACCCCAAGCTGACCGGCTACTCGTACGATCCCAAAGAGGCGCGCGAGTTGCTCGAAGAAGCGCACCTCTCGCATGGCTTCAGTTTCGAATTATGGGTGCGCGCCGATGCGACCCTCCTGATGCTGGCGCAATCGATCCAGCAGGATCTCGCGCTGGTCGGCCTGCAAATCGAAATCAAGCCGGTCGCGTGGGGTCCGTTCCTCGAAGCGATACGCCAGCCTCATACCGTGCAGGCCTTTCTCACCGCATGGGAGGCCGACTTCCCCGATCCCGAAAATTTCCTGGCGGTGTTGCTGGGGCGCGACCAGTGGGAATCGAACAACGACAGCTTCTACTACAACGCCGACTTCCAGAAGCTGATCGACCGCGCCGGCGACCAGACCGATCTCAAGCTCCGTTACCAGCTATACGATGAAGCGGAAAAAGTCGTCGTGGCAGACGCCCCGTGGGCGTTTCTCTACTACCCGGTCACCTATGCGATCACGCAGCCCTGGATTCACGAGTACACGCTCAATCCCATGCGTCCGACTCGCTTCGAAAAGGTCTGGATTTCGAAGCACTAGCTCGCGGAGGCCGGGGGCGGCGCGGCCGGTACCGGCGCCGGGGCCCTCCCGAGTGCGGTCATGAACGCGGGGTCGTCGAGCGCCTTCGTCACCGCATCGTCCATCGCCGCGTTCAGCACGTCGCTAATCGAGGTCTCATCGCTCTCGAAATGGGTCTCGGCGTCCTGATCGGCCTGCCCCACGACGTAGCCGCTGTATGCCGTCGAGCCATCGGCTTTTCTCACCTTCACTTCAACGCCGATACTGGCGACGGCCCGGGTGTGGAAGAGCGGATGAACATACTGGCTCTCGAAGTGCGTCATGGTGAGTACCACGTCGTTGCCGCCCGTACCGATGGTGAAGCCCTCGTTTTTCAGCTCGATGTCGAACGCCTTCTTCAAAGCCGCCGCGGCTTCATCTTCAGAGGTAATATTCCCCTCGCGTTCCCCGAAGAATCCGAGCGGATGTCCGACGACGGTGGTGGGCCGTTTGTCTATCACCACGATTGTCACGGGCTTCAGCCTGGAGTCCAGGTCGTGCGCGGTGCGCATCGGCGCCTGGTACGCGACCTGCACCTCCCGGCTGGGAACGCATTGCGCAAGCGCGAGAATCGACACGACGCAGAGCGCGTATCTGCCCACGGAGCGGAGAGCCAAAGCCTCACTTCCTGCTTTGGGCATCACTGCTACCAGCGGTCGGAGAAGGCGACGGCGCCTCTTTCACTGTTTCCGGAGGAGGAGCCTGGTACCTGGGACGCACGTACGACGGGTCGGGCACCAGGTTGGCGGTCACGGTCAACTGCTCGTGCGTGCGGGCCGCGCCGGACGACACGTCGTTGACCCACGCGAACGGCAGACCCGTCACGAGCATCGTGGCCCAGTCCGCCGCGACGTACTTGCCCTCGACGTTGGTTTGATCGAACACGTCGGCCGATTGGTAGCCTTCCTTGCTGAAATGAAACACCAGGTTGCGCTCGCGCGGGACCGTGATGGTGAACGGGGTCACGCCGGTCATGCCGTTATTGAGCATCACGTCGGCGCCGGAAGGATTGCTGGTCACCGAGATTTCCTGGGTATTGCCGTGGCTCACGTTCGCGCACGAAACCAGGCACGCCGCGGCTATCGCGAACGCGACAGCGATCGATGCTCTAGCTGACCGCATGTGAAATACCATGCATAGGGTCGGGGCAAGCTACCTTGCGACGGCGAGCGCGCGCAAGAGTGCGACCGCTCACGCGGCGGTTTCTTCCACGGCGGTAAGTTCCCGCGAGGCGCGTGGCAGGAAACAAAGCCCGATCAGCCCGTTGCAGAACATGAAGGTGAAGTGCGCCGCGAGACTGTAGGCGAGTATTCGCGCCTCGGTCGCATTGCCCGAGAAAAACAGCAGCCAGGCCGCCTGGCTGGTCCCAAGGTGCGCGACCGAAATGGGCAATGCCGCGGCCAGGAACACCAGCGGCAGAAAGAGCATCAACTTCAGGAACGGAATCGAGATTCCATAAAGACCAAGGGCGAAAAATTGCGCCACCACCGAACCGAAAAAACTCGGCGCCTTGATCGCGAGCACGACCAGGTAGTCCAGCGGCTTCGCGGCCAGGAACGTCGCCAGCACAGGCCCGGCCTTGCTCTGTTCCGCCCACGCGCGAATTCGCTCGCTGCGGCGCGCGATCGCGAAAAACGCGATTATCCCAACCAGCAGCAGCCACGCCGCCACGTACACGATTCTGAGCACGCCGACGATCCGCGCCTGGGTCGCATCCGTCGGCGCATAGAAGAGCACGCCCACGGTCGAGAAGAGAAAGAGCTGGTACACCTCGAGCAGCGCGATGAACAGGATCGAGCTGAGCGCGCCGAGAAATCCGATTTTCGCCTTGCGATGCAGGTAGTAGGCGACGCCACCCTGCCCCAGGTTGGTGTTGATCATCGCGAGCAGGTACATGCTGGCGCGAATCGGCAGGATCTCGCCGAAGCTCAGCGGCGCGTTGAAGCGGCGCACCACCCAGGTCAGGCAGAACGAGTCGATGAGAAAGAAATAGAGCGAGTACGGCAGGAAGATCGCAATGAACTCCGCGACCGGGACGTCGCGCAAGGCGTCCCCGACCCTGGTGAGCGGAATCCTGCGAAAGATAAGGTAGAAGATCGCAGCAGTTGCGATGTAGGGAATAGACCGCCGCCAAAGAGGCGTTGCCGGCTTCTCCGGAATCTCGCCCTGCGCCGATTGCGGTCCGGCTCCGCTCATTGCTTCGGCACGCGGGCGGTTCCGGTCAGCACGGGCTCGCCCTTCTGGTTTTCCACGCGGAGATCGAGTTCCAGATTTCTCTCATCGGCGCGCGCCACGCGGGCATGAACAGTCAGCGTATCGCCAAACAGGACCGGCTTGATCAACGCGACCTCGAAGCCGCCGCCGTGCATGAACCGCTCGCCGAATCTATCGACGATGAGCTGCATCGCCAGCGCGATCGTATGCTCACCCGCCGCGATGGGGGCGGTGAAGCCTGCCTTGGAGGCGGCATCGCGATCGGTATGGATATTGGTCCGCCATCGGCGCGGCGGCTCCTTCACGCCGCGCTCGTAGGCCTGCGCGGCGGCATCATCCAGTAGATAAGGTGCGGCGCTGAATTCGCTGCCAACTGCGGGTTCGTTGCTCATGTGAGTGATCCTTCGGGGCTCAGCAGCACCGAGGTTATGGCCTGGCGCACGAGGAGCCGCTGGTCGGCCGCATCGCGGGTTTCATATTCGAGGGTGAAGTAGAACTTGCCGCGCTTGCGCTCGGTGGACGTGACCGTGCCGTCGATTCGCACCGCCTGCCCCGCGCGCATCGGCTCGAAGAACTCGCATCGATGCCTGGCGTGCACTCCACCCTTGCCGCCCTTGAAGTGATGCGCGATGAGCAGCGCGTAGTCGAGCAGGCGCATCGTGGGCGGCGCGATCGCAGATTCGCCGCGATACAGAGGATTCGAGCTCCGCAGCGCCTCGGCGAATGCTCCTACCTGTTCGGCTCCCACGACATAGAAGACCGGGCCGAGGCGCATCCCTTGATGCAGGTTCTCGGCCCGCATCTCGATGCGATTATCTTTTTCCGCTTCGCCTGGAGGCATCGTAACGATTGAACCGCTCGCTGCGCCGTGACAGAGTCTGCCGCGCGTTCGATGGCAACCAGCTCTATCGCACCATATGCGCGCGCCGCGCGGAAGCACCTGGCGGCAGCCGATCCGGTCCTCGCGGCGATTATTGCCAAAGTCGGGCCGTGCCGCATAGCGAGCCGTCCCGAGCGTTTTCCGGCCCTGGCGCGGGCGATAATCTTCCAGCAACTGGCGGGGCGCGCCGCGCAGACGATCCACGATCGCGTCGTGGCGCTCTACCCGGGAAAGAAATTTCCCACCCCGGCGCAAATTCTCGCGACGCCGGACGCAAAGCTGCGCAAGGCCGGCCTCTCGGGACAAAAAACCAAATACATCAAGGACCTCGCGCGGCACGTCGACGAGGGCCGGCTCAACTTCCATCGCTTCGCAAAGATGGAGGACGAGGAAATTATCGAACACCTGACCCAGGTCAAGGGGATCGGCCGCTGGACCGCCGAGATGTTCCTGATGTTCAACCTCTCGCGGCCCGACGTGTTCCCGGTCGGCGATCTGGGAGTGCGCAACGCGATCGTGCGCGCCTACGGAATGCGCAAGCATCCGAAGCCTGACCACTTCGTGAAGCTGTCGGAGAGCTGGCGGCCCTACCGGTCAGCGGCGGCATGGTACTTCTGGCAGAGCCTCGATGTGATCGTGCCCGGCGCGGTCCCGAAGAAGGTCCGTAAGCCAAAAAAGAAATCCCCCCGCGCCTAGTTTTTTCCTTACCCTTCCCGCTCTCGTCAGTTCCTCTCCCGAGGAGAGAAGAACCTCAGGCATTCCTCGCTCCGCGGACCTTGTTCAGCATGACACTGTTTGCCGGACGAAAGCGCTTCCGCAATTTCACCGTCTACTCACATCCCGCACGATGCTACGCTCCCGATGCACGCAACCGAGAGGAGACTCCATCGATGCGCCCCGTCAAGTTCAACGTCGGCCTGCCCAACGGTGAATTCCACAACCTGAGCGCGTTCGCCCGCCGCGCGGAGGAGCTCGGCTACTACTCCGTCTCTCTCGATGATCACTTTTTCATGCGCGGCCTGATCGCCGATCCCGCGCTGCCGCATCTCGAGTGCTACACGACTCTCGCGGCCATCGCGGCGCAGACCCGGCAGGTAAAGATCGTTCCGCTAGTCACCGCGATGTCGTATCGCAATCCCGCGTTGCTCGCGAAGATGATGGCCACGCTCGACAACATCTCCGGCGGCCGCTTTATCGCGGGCATCGGCGCCGGATGGTTCAAGGAGGAATACGGCGCCTACAATTTTCCCTACCCGTCGAACGCCGAGCGTATCGAACAGATGGCCGAGGGGCTCAAAATTCTCAAGGCGATGTGGTCGCAGGATGAGCCGACTTTCCATGGCCGCTACTTCGCAATCGACAAGGCGTACAGTTTCCCGCGCCCCGTGCAGAAGCCTCATCCGCCCATCCTGATCGGCGGCGGCGGAAAGCGCATTCTCCAGATAGCCGGGGAAGAAGCCGACATCCTGAATCTCAACCCACCCGTCCTCGAAGGATTCGTGGACATCACTCGCGCGCTGAAATTCGACAAGCGCGAGGTGAAACGGCGTATCGAGATGATGCAAGGATTTGCCGAGGCCGCCGGGCGCAAGGATGCCGTCGAGCTGTCCGCGATGAGCTTCGTGCTCACCGCGAAGGAAAAGAGCGTGGCGGACGCGATGGTCACTGCTACCGCGCAGGCGTTTGGAATCAACGACGTCGAGGTCGCGCGCAGTTCACCGCAGGTGCTGGTCGGCACTATCGACGAGGTCAAACGCGAACTGGCGTGGCGAATCGAGAACCTGGGCATGACCTACTTCTTTTTGAACTTCATGGCACAGGACACGATGGAGCTGTTCGCGAAGGAAGTCATGCCGGAATTCGCCCGGTGAGCGACGTCCGGGAACGCAGCCGTTTGAACCTCGCCAAAATGTCTGGCAAATGATTTCTGCATGGCCGAGGGCAAAGGAACAGGCGGGCGGGCGTTCGCTTTCCTGAGCGGCTTGGCCGCGGTCGCCACGGTGATCGCGGCGGCCGTCGCGATCCTCGCGCAGTTCGGCCTGATCGCAAGTCACGACACGCCCAAAACCGTGGTGGTGACCGTGAGTCCCGCCGCGGTTCCATCGATTGCCGCGCTCCCGCCGCCCGGCGCCCCGATACAATCCGCACAACCCTCAGTTGCCATGGTCGCCGCCTCGCCACGACCGCATCATGTTCATCCAAAGCCAACTCCGGAGCAGTCGGAAGTCGCCGGCGTTCCACCGCCATCAAAGCCACGGGCGGAAACCATCGCACTCGCCAACCCTCCTGAAGCTTCGAAGCCGAGCGTCGCGGTGAATTCGGCACCGGCGCAGAGTCCGGCCGCAGGCAATACGCTCGCGATGGTCGATCGTAGTCAACTCGGCAGCATCGGCGGCGCGTGGCGCGACGGCGGAATCGGCGCCTGCCACCTCATCAGTCAGACCGGCAACAAATTCCAGGTATGGAATTATGATCCGGCGACTGGCGAATTGATGGGCCAGGGCGAGGGCTCCATCGATGGTAAACACGTCCAAATCGATTTTCCGAGAGGGCGCCATCCCGTGACGATGGATTTGCATATCGCGCCGAGTGGAGACGTCATGTTCGGAAAGATCATCCGCGTCGACGGGATCCATCGCGCGATGTGGAACTATCTCGGCGCGACCTGCCCCAAGCCGGGCTGATCTCAATTCGACCGACCCTCGACCGGCGCGCAACTCGCTCCTTCTCCTTTGGAGAATGGACTGGATAGCGTTCTGTCGATACTACTCAGCGAACATCGGGTTGGGCTTGGGGAATCCCAGCTCCGCCAGCTTCCGATCGATCGCCTCCAGGTCCGCTGACTGGCCCGCTGCGCCCTCGGCCATCTTCTCCACCCGCGCGCGAATCTCGCGCAGCGCGCCGGCGACCTGCCCTGCCTGGCGGTAGAGGAAAAAGAACAGCACCCACGGCACCAACAACCCGGCAATCAGCGTGATCGCAATGTACTTGTGCGAACGATCCGCGGCGCCGGCAATCACCTCCGCCATCGCGCCCTGGTTGGCCGCGCCGAGATCGGCGATAAGTCCCTGCAAGTCGCGCAGCTTCGGCTCGACGCTGTCATCTCCGGGGCTCGCCTTGCGCAGGTCGTCGAAGATCGGATTCGCCGTCTGCGCAATCTGCTCGATCTTGTCCAGCTGCTCGCGGGTGCCCGCGTGCGCCCTGGCTACATCGACGTACCCCACGAAGCGCCGCTCCTGGCCCTTGATAATCTCCAGCCCGTCGGGTTGCGTCCGCCCCCAATCCATCTTGTAGAGCGCCGACTCCATCCCGTCGGCGGCCCGCAACTCGGCGAACTGATTCTCCTGGAGCATCGTGGGCATGATGCCGAAGAGGTAGAAGCCGCCCGCGATGAGTGGGGTCGCAATCAGCAACACCAGCGGCGCGATCGCCGCGGCCAGGCGCAGTTTGGTAGCGATAGTTATTCGGGTCATCGGGAACTTTTCCTCGGAAGTGGAAGCGCGGCATGTCCGCCTGTTGATTAAGAATGTGCAAGCCGCGAGCTGAAAGGCAACGGTCTGATGCATGGCGGTGGCCGATATGCGATCTTAATCGGCGATGAACTTCGCCGATCGCCTTGCCGACGCATCCCGCAAAAAACGCTCGGTGGCGATCCTCGGCGTCGATCCCCAGCTCGATACCGCCGATACTCCGGGCGTGCCGGAGGGTTACACGCTCGCGCGGTTTTGCTGCGAGACGGTCGAGGCCTGCGCCCCGTTTATCGTCGCGATCAAACCGCAACTCGCCTTCTTCGAGGCGCGCGGCATCGACGGGCTCAAAGCATTCGTGGAAGTGCTGCGCACCGCGCGACGGCTCGGGCTGCTGACGATCGCGGACGCGAAGCGCGGCGATATCGGAACAACCTCGATGGCTTATGCCGAGGCGTTCCTCGGCGAGGGCGACTTCGCCAGCGATGCCGTCACGGTGAATCCGTACCAGGGCGCCGATGCGACGATGCCGTTTATCGTGAAGGTTCCCAAAGGCCGCGGCGTGTTCATCCTGGTGAAGACTTCGAATCCCGCCTCGGGAGAATTCCAGGACCTTCCTTCTCCTGACCTGATGCTGTGGGAGAAGATTGCGCAACGCGTCGAAGGATGGGGCAGCGACTTCCTGGGCGAGTCCGGCTTGAGCCCGGTCGGCGCGGTGGTCGGCGCGACCTACCCTGCCCAATTGAAACGCGCCCGCGAGCTCATGCCGCACGCGACTATCCTGGTGCCGGGCTACGGCGCGCAGGGCGGCAGCGCCGCGGATGCGATTGGCGCGGCGCGCGCTGACGGCCTGGGCGTCATCGTCAGCGCCAGCCGCAGCGTGATGTATGCCTACCTGAAGGCGCGCGACAAGAAGCCACCTGAAGCTGCCGCTGACGCGGTGGCATCGATGCAGGCCGCGCTCAACGAAGCCCTGGCCTCCCGCTAGTTGAAAAATCGTGGACTTCGAACTCAAGCGGATCGTTCTGTTCACCTTGCGGATGCCGCAGATGGCCGCTTTCTATCGGGACGTGCTGGGGCTGCGGCAGATTGCAGACAATCCCGGATGGAAAGAGTTCGCGGCAGGCGGATGCAACGTTGCGCTGCATAACGGCACCTCCGAGGTCGGCAGGCGGCCGCCGAAGATGAGCTTTTATGCGAGCAACGTTGCGGCCGCGCGCGAGTTGCTAATCAAGCGCGGCGCAAAGATGGGAAAGGTCAGATCGGGAGCCGGCATCGATCTCTGCGAGGGCAAAGACCCCGACGGCAATCCGTTCCAGTTGTCCAGCCGGAAATAGCTCCAGCTCTCCCTCCTTCCGTCATTCCGAGCGAAGTCGAGGAATCTCATGCCACTGCTCGTCGTATGCGGCGACCAGACCATCTCTTCAGCGGTGCTGTCGACTCGCCAGGTCTGATGGCTCCTCGACGGTGGCGAGCTCTCGGTGTTCGTGGAAAGAACGGCTGAAACTCGACGGCGCGCTGAAGAGAACAATCGAGTAGCGGTACGCGACTGTCAGTGGCATGAGATCCCTCGACTTCGCTCGGGATGACGTTCGGGTGTCGGGCGGGAGTGATTGAGGACTGGCGGTTGGACGGCAATTTTTCACAAACTCTCGGGATGACGTACTGGGCTTTCAGTGGGAGTGACTGAGGTCTCGCGACTCTTGGAGGATTCTTCACAGGCTCTCGGAATGGCGACAAAAGGAACGAGAGGAACTAAAGCGCGCGCAGGCGTTCCAGCACTTGCGGCTCGAAGGCCTCCGCCGGAACAGTCTCCGGACCCAGGAACGCGGCCGGGGTTGGATTGATGAAACTCCCGCGCTTCATCTCCTCGCGGAACTTGATGCGCCGATGCTGCGCGCGCGGGCCGAACTCCGCCGTCAGAATCGAGGTGGCGGTCCCGACGAAACGCAGCCGTCGCATCCGCTCGCGCCGTTCTTCCGCATAAGGTCGAAACGCCGCCGGCGTCCACTCGCGATTTTCCAGTACCAGGTCGCGCACTATCCGCACGTCGCGATAGGTGATCGACAAGCCCTGCCCGATAATCGGATCGTTGTGCCCGGCCGCATCGCCCACCAGCACCACGCCGGGCGCGAACGGCTCGTCCGTCCACGTGTCCTCGTTCCCATAGGATGGACACGGCCCCGCCGGAGTTCCCTTCGCGATAAACTCGCTGCCCGGGAGCGTCTTCAATCGGAACGCTTCAAGAAAGCGCGCCTGCGCATCGGGACCCGCAAAGCGCTTCTTCTGATCGAGCCCGTAGCAGATGTACAGCCGCGCCCGCGAGGCAGACTGCGGAAACACCAAGTAGTTGATGTCGCCCTCGGTGCCGATCGTTTGCAGCGACGGCGGCCACCCATCGATGTCGTCGACCAGCATTCCCGTCATCAGGTGATGCGTCGAATCTCGATGCTGCTCGATCCCCGCCTGTCCGCGAACGATCGAGTTGCGGCCGTCGGCTCCGATCACCAGCCGCGGCCTGAGCTGATACGGACGGCCCTGGTGCGTGAAGCGCACCTCGGGAGGATTGCCTGCAGTGACCGCAACCTCGCTGACCTCGCGCAAAAGCGTCGCACCACTTTTCATCGCGGTCGAGTTCAGGAGATTGCACATGTCGGGATGCCGCATGCAGAGCGGCGGCTTGAATCCGACCGGCTCGAACGCGGGAAAATTCAGCGCCTCGGCGCGCGCGGTCGCCTCGTCGACGTCGTCGCCGAAACTGATGTGCTCGCCGAGATGGTGGCCTCCCGCCGCGACCAGTGTCTCGTAGAGTCCGAGGCGAATGGTTTCGTTCACGCCCCACGGCGAAACCCACTCGCCGCGCACGTGATCGACATGCACGGCCGATTTTTCGAGGATGAGCGTGGATATCCCTGCGCGCGCGAGCGCGGTCGCGAGGGCGCTCCCGCCGATTCCGCCGCCGACTACTACGACCTCGGGATTGTCAGGCATGCGCAGCGGCGCGGGCCGAGAAGCGCACCGGAAGGTGCCGCGGCCCGGAAATAAAATTGGATGGCAGCCACTCAGCGGCTCCGGCCGCCTCGATATCCGGCAGGCGGGTCAGAATCTCGCGGAGCATCACCTGGATCTCGATTCGCGCGATATGCGCGCCGATGCAGAAATGCGTTCCGCCACCGCCGAACGCGACGTGATCGTTGGGAGTGCGTCCCACCTCGAACTTGTCAGGGTCGGTGAACACAGCCTCGTCGCGATTCGCGGAGCCGTAGTACATCACGACCTTGTCGCCTGCCGCGATCTTTTTGCCGCGAAGCTCCGCGTCGCAAGTCGCGGTGCGCCGCATGTACACGACGGGGCTGACGTAGCGGAGCATCTCCTCCACGGCGAACGGCAGCAGGCGATCGAGATCGCCCTGCAGCTTGCGGCGCTGGTCGGGATTCTCGAACAGCGCGAGCATCCCACCCGCCAGCAGGTTGCGCGTGGTGTCTCCGCCGGCGTTAATCAGCAACAGGAAGAAGAACGTGTATTCTCCGGCGGTCAGCTTGTCGCCGTCGATTTCGGAATTGAGCAGCCGCGTCGCGAGATCATCGCCGGGCTTCTTGCGCTTTTCGTCGGCGATGCCGAGCGCGTAGTTGAGCATCTGCATCGATGCGGCGGTTTTCTCGGCTTGCGGCACCGCCTCCGACGAGGAATGCATCTTCTCCGTCCATTCGTAGAGCAGCCGGCCGTCCTCGAGCGGAATGCCCATCAGCTCCGCGATCACATACGACGGCAGCTCGCCGGCGATCTGGCTCACGAGGTCGCATTCGCCGCGATCGATGACGCGGTCGACAATCTTGCGCGCAAGTTCTTCGATCCTGCCCTTCATCGCCTTCGCGCTGCGCGGGATGAACTGCGAGCTGACGAGAGCGCGATAGCGGGTATGCTGGGGCGGATCCATGAACAGCATCATGTTGCGCGATGCCGCCAGGCCATTGGGGTCCATATCGTCGATCGCAATTCCGCCGGCGTACGATGAGTAGGTCTTCGGATCGCGGCTCACGGTGCAGACGTCCTCGTGGCGCGTCACCGCCCAGAAGCCGCGACCGCCCTGCTCCTCGTGCCAGTACACGGGATCGTTCGCCCGCAGCCATCGAAACTGATCGTGCGGTTGTCCGTGCGCGAAGGACGCAACGCTCAGAAGATCGATTTTCGGATTGGCCATCGCGGTCACGCTCGCGGCCGAACTTTGGGAAATTTCGGATGGCGAAATGGATCGCCGCTCTTCAAGGTGCGTTGCATGTCCTGGAACGGCGAACCGGGACGCCGGGGATCATCGCTGTCACCTACGCGCTCGGTTCCCGGCAATGGCGAATAGATCGCGTTGTCGCCGAAGAAGCGCAGCGAGAGCGTGCTGCGCTGGCGGCCCTGATGCGTCGGGGCGCCACCGTGAAGCATCGCGGGATGGAATATCAGCACATCGCCGGGCTCGACCGCCCACGAGATGATGTCGTACTTGCCGCGGTCGGCTTCGATATTCGGGAGCCGGGGCAACGTGCCGTAGATGGGCGCCGTGTCGTCATTGGGATCGAACCGCGAGCCATCGTAGAGGGTCCCGCGATGCGACCCGCGCACGAATTCCAGCGAATCTTCCTTCGCCACCGGCTCGAACGTGATCCACATCACGGCGATCTTCTCGCCTGCAATCGGCAGGTACGACGAGTCCTGATGCCATGGCGTGCGGCGGCTCTCGCCGCCTTCCTTCAGGAACACCTGCTCATACATGAACCACACGTCGGGCGAGTCCCAGATTTCCGCGACCACATCGGGCGCGTTCGATTCATCGAGCAGCTTCTGGTATCCGACGAGCACGTTCGGATTGAGCAAATCCTGGTAGAACTTCGATGGAGCATCGGGCGTACCCTGGAATTGGGCGGAGCTCTTGCTGGGATGGCACAGGCTCCACTGGTACGCATCGCGCGCCAGCTTCATCGTGTTGTCATCGAGCGCGCGCGGCACATGAATCACGCCGTCTTCGCGAAGTCGATGTCGTAGTTCGGAAATGTTGAGGAGAGGCATAGCTTTCGTGCAGGTCCTTGCAGATGTCAGGGTCTTTTTATCACGCTTTTGAACCGGAGTTGTAAGGGATTGCGAGGCCTACTGATGCGATTTCGTTGAGCTTTTTGCGAGGCGTCCACAGTGAGACCCAAGCAGGAATGCTAACATTTGCTAACATTTCCGGAACGAGAGAATCTTCCCTCGAAATTGCGGAAGACGTCGCGGCTAAATTCGCGCGACGCTGCCGTGAACCAGGTGCTACCAAGGCATGCGACATCAGAGGTGGTCCTCACGCGAGGATGCCTTGGTTTCATATTGATGGCAAATTGCGCGGCGGACCTCAGCGACATCCATAGGTTGTGAGGCGACACAGGCAGCCGGAACTTGAACGCAGCAAAGGGGAAATGAGATTCTCCGCAGCGCTGGAACGCCGGGGATAGACCGGACAAGGTGAGGGACACGTGGACACAGGAATATTCATGATGCCGTCGCATCCGCCCGAGCGGCCTTTCGCCGAGGGCTTTGCGTGGGACCTGAAGCATCTCGAATTGTGCGATCGCCTCGGCTTCGACGAAGCCTGGATCGGCGAGCATTTCTGCTCGCCGTGGGAGCCGAATCCCGCTCCGGATTTGCTGATCGCGCAGGGCCTGTTGCGCACGCAGCGGATGAAGCTGGCGCCCGGCGCGCATCTGCTGCCGTATCATCATCCGGCCGAGCTTGCGTGCCGGGTAGCCTATCTCGATCACGTGGCGAAGGGGCGGTTCATGTTTGGGGTCGGGTCGAGCGGGCTGCCGAGCGATTGGCGCCTGTTCAACATCGATGGCACCAGCGGGCAGAACCGCAAAATGACGCGTGAGGCGCTCGACATCATCCTAAAGCTGTGGGCCGCCGACGCGCCGTTCGAATATCGCGGCGAATACTGGAACGTGAACCGCATCGACACGATGCTCGATACGCTCAAGTTCCACATCAAGCCGTTCCAGAAGCCGCATCCTCCCATCGGCATCGCCGGGCTGTCGCCGAAATCGGACACGCTGGAGATTGCGGGCGAGCGCGGCTTCATGCCGATGAGCCTGAACATCTCGAAATCGTACCTCGGTGAACATTGGGCTTCCGTGGAGCGCGGCGCCGCGAAGACCGGCCGAACGCCGCGGCGCAGCGATTGGCGAGTGGTGCGCGAGGTGTATATCGCGGAGACCGATGCGGAAGCGAAGAAGCGCGCGCTGAGCGGCATGCTGACGCGAGCCTATGGTGATTACCTGCTTCCGCTCTTCCGAAACTTCGGCTTCGTATCGCTGTTCAAGCACGATCCGTCGGTGGCGGACTCCGATGTGACGCCCGAATATCTCGTCGAGCACAGCTGGCTGGTCGGCTCGCCGCGCACCGTGCGGCAGAAGCTGGCGGACATGTACGGCGACGCGGGCGGATTCGGCACGCTGCTGGTGCTGACCTTCGACTACCAGGACGAGCACGAGGCATGGGCGGCATCGCAGCAGGCGCTGATCGAAGAAGTGATGCCGTCGTTCCGCAAACAAGCCGCCGCCTGAACTCCGGAACGCTCCTCCGTCCGGCGAGCAGTAACATGACCAGCGGAACCTGACTGAACTATCTCAACGCGGCCCCCAGCCGACTTGGGCTCACGTCGGTCTTGAGGCGGCCACTGCGGACGGCCTTGACGAAAGTAGCGTAATCGCGCTCAACCTGATCGGCGTATCCAACCGCGTAGTCTCCCATCGCCTCATCAAAACGATCGGCGCTACCCAGGTAGCCCGCGATCATAGCCGCATCTCCCGCCTTGTCGTGAGCGCGGGCCAGCGCAAGGCCGCAGAGCGTGGCATAGGCGCGCATCACCCGCGGAGACTGGGTTTCGACGTCGGGCGCGATCTTCATGTCGCGGAGTTGGCGGACATAAAAGTCGCGGCCGGCGGGTCCCCTCGACCAACCGAGAAAGATATCGCTCGCAGCCTGCATCAGGCGTTGCCCCACCACGACGCGCTGGCCGTTGTGCGGGACCCGCGCATGTCCGGTATAGCGCTCCAGCACCGAAGGGCGAGCCTCCTTGACCTGAAGAAACAAAGGATCGTCGGGAGCAGCAAGCAGAAGCGCAACGTAACAGCGGGTCCCGACGCTTCCGACACCCACGACCTTGTGCGCGATGTCAACCAACTTGAACCGATCGAACAGGATGCGACGCTCCTCGGCCAGCGTTTGGCGGTATCGCTTGAAGAAGTCCCCGATGACGCGTTCGGTCACACCTTCCTGCTTACCGATACGGTAGAGGAGCGGGGGCTGGCTAACTATGCGAGGCAGACCTCTGACCGGTGCGGTGAGTTTAGTGAGGACGTGCTCCTGGGTTTGCTCACGTGCTTCAGCCACCTTCTGCCTGGAGCGGCGGACGACTTCGGCGTCCTTGCCGAACATCGCTATTATGTCGTCCACAGTAATTCTGGAGTACCACGCTTCCATGACGCCAGTGGCCGCACGTTTTCTCATCGACTGCCTATATGAGGAGACGGCCTGGATCGCCATTTCTCTTGTCTGACCGCGCCGGAGTCCGCGCCAGCGTGCGGCGATTACGAAACTTGCAGCGAGCCGCTTGAGATCCCACTCGAACGGCGCGGGCAGGGTCTCATCGAAATCGTTGATATCGAAGACCAGGTTGCGTTCGGGTGTGGCGAAACCGCCGAAGTTCATGAGATGACAGTCGCCGCAGGCATGAACGATTATCCCGCTCGACGGCGTGCCTTTCAGGTCGTGCGCCTGGATCAGGGCCGTGCCACGAAAATACCCAAATGCAGACTGGACCATTCGTCCATGGCGGATCGGGATCAGATTCTCGAGTCGATCCTTATTCGAAGCTTCGTTCAGCGCGACGATATCGCGCTGGTCGCCCTGCCCGAGAATTACCTTGCCATGCGATGATCGCGGGCACCTGTCCCGCAGTGACTTTCCCGCCTCGTAACGTTGTTCTTTGGTGAGAATCTTTGTTTTCGTCATGTCAATCTCGCGCCGGTGCACGCGTCACCTTTTGCTTCATCGTGAAGGCGTCGCCGACCCGCTGACGACGCAGACCCTTGGCTGTGCAACACTCGAATGCCTACCATTTTTCTTTCGCTCAACTAAACCGAGGTGACCTATGCCAATAAAAAAGAGCTCGCTGGAACAATTGCGCGGAGCGATCCACCATCACTTCGAGCCGCACAGACACAGCGCCTTGCTCGCGGCGATCATAGCGGCGTTCGCGGTGAGCCCATTGCTCGGCGATACCGACGCCGGCACCGTTGCGTTCAGCCTTGTGTTGGTGCTTCTCCTGCTCGTGGCCCTCTACAACATCAACGTCAACATCGATGAGTTGGTGGGTGAAAGAAGCCGCTTGCTTGCCGAAAAGAGGAGGCGGCGAATCCTGGGTTGGACCCTCGCCACGGCAGCCGCGCTGGGACGAATATCCAGCATCGTTATCCATGGCCGGACGCTCTACCTGGTCGGCTCGATCTGTTGGCTGCTCTTCGTCCTGTATGTCACCTTGAGCGAGCTACGCAGTCTCCTCAAGCAGAGAGAGGTCACCGGCGAAACGATCTGCATGGCGATCTCGGTCTACCTGCTGCTTGGTTTCGCCTGGGGCTATCTGTATGTCGTGATATTCGAACTGAATCCGCAATCCTTCGCGGGCCTCGCGACAGCGCAGTCAGGATCTTCGATGATGCACACGGTCTCGCTTCTTGCCTACTTCAGTCTGACGACACTCTCCACGATAGGATTTGGCGACATCACTCCGCTGACTCTGCAAGCTCGGCACGTGGCGGTAGCGGAGGGTATCACGGGTCAATTTTACATGGCGATCCTGGTTGCTCGACTGGTTGGAATGCAGATGAGTCGCACGCCAAAATCGGCCCACTGACAATTGCTATTGTCTCAGAGAGCGGAACGAAATCATGGCGTGAAAACGCGATGTTCGCGTACAACAGTAGTCGATGTCACTCCATCCACACTGACACCAGACGTAGACGAACGAAAAAACAAGGACGTATGAGGGCCCGATATGGCGTCGAATAGCGCGTGTCACTCATGAAGATCTGCCCATTTCTGGTCGGAGTGTCCGGGTTGCTTTCTCTTCTGCCTTTGAACGCAATCGCGCAGCAAGCCCGTCCGGCAGTTTCGGGATTTTCCTTTGCCGTGTACGGGGATTCCCGATCGATGATGTACCTCCCGCACAGATCGGAGCAGGAAGCGGAAGCGCGAAAACTGATGGTCGGTATTTTTGAGCTGGTGCTTCCCGCCAAAGCGGCGAACGAGGTAGTCCAAAAACACGTCAAGCTGGTCTACGACCCCTCCACCCGCGAGCTCGTGCAGATGGTGATGCCGTTTATGACAATGAGCGAAGTGACGACTCTGACATTCGACCAGGGCTGGGTCACGAAGGCTTCGGTCGAAGATGTAAAACTGCTACCAGGAGTGCACCGAACGATGTATGAAATTTCGGGCGGGGACTGGGTGGCGCGCGAGATCGTGCAGGATGTCCAGCGTGGTCGGGCAAAGTTCGTTCTCAGCACCGGGGACCTGGTCTGGTGGGGACTGCAAGGTTCTGGACCCTCTGACAACCCTTACTGGAAGCTGGTGAAAGATGACGTTGTGACACAATTGCCGGCGCCGGATGACCAGATGCGCGCCGCGGGCCTGGGAGGCCGCGTTTTCCCAGCCGTCGGCAATCACGAGGTCTGGGGCGATGCCGGCGCGGAAGGTTTGCTAAGCGTCCTCCCTTATTTGAAACAGCTCGGTGTCTCAGACAAACAGCTCATCTACAAGTTTGACTACGACGGCGCGCGCTTCATCTTCTTATGGACTGGCAAGTACGACGAGAGCCAGCCCACGGCCTGGGGTGCAACCCGGCCCTCGTACGAAGAGCAGATGAAGCAGCTTGGCCTTTGGCTGGATGAAGCCAAGGCTGTCGGCATCCGCAAAGTTTTTGTCAGCTTCCATAACCCGGCCTTCGCGCGCTCGGGCATGGGTGCCATCCCGGAAGCTCAGAATCCTCACAAGACTCTGGCGTCGTACGCGAAGGATCTGGATATCGTCGTCTTCAACGGTCACGTGCACACAACCGAGATCTATGATGTCGACGGGGTCAAATATCTGCTCTTGGGCGGGGGCGGTGCTGAACAGGACCCGATTCTGCCCGGCCGCACCAGCATCAAAGTGGCCAGTGACTATCCGCAAGATCTTTACTGGAAAGGGGAGCCTCCCAAGGAGGAGTACAATTACCTTCTTGTAGATGTGGAACCCGGCCGGAAGACGAAGTTCACGCTCAATCGGTTCCGCCCCTGGTCAGCCAAACCGTTCGAAACCGTGGAGCTGTGGAGCGGTGAATGAACAATCTGGCTGGCAAAGACGAACAATCCGTATTGAACTGGAAATTTGCCGGGAGTCTCTGCCGTTTGCTTACGTCGATGGCTTCGTAGTTGGGCGGCAATATGAACCTGAGTTTGAAGTAAGCACTCTGACGGGAGCAGAAATGCCCGGAAGCATACGCGCGCGAAGCCGCCCAGTCGGCCAGTATGCGCGGTTTAACTACCAGCCTGACCCGCTCCGAGTAGTGGTCGCGGTTGAGAACGTTGGTTACGTTGCGGCACTGGCTAAGTCAAAAGACTGTCAGGGACCGTAGAACCTGCAGTGGCATTTGAAACGACGCGCTTTTCGACAACGAGGGACTATGAGAGCAAGAACCAGTCAGTTAGCCGGAGTCTTGATTTCGCTGGCGATGTTCGCCGCGATAGCGGCGGCACAGGAAGTCCTGCCGCGGCCTGCGGCGCCCTTTAAGGGCAAGATTGGACGCACCGCAAAGGATTCGACGCCCGATTTTCCGAAGAGCATCGAGGCGCCCAAAGGCGCCCCTAACATTCTTTTGATCCTGACCGATGACGTGGGTTTCGGAGCAAGCAGCACCTTCGGCGGGCCGATACAGACACCGAGCTTTCAGCGGCTTGCAGACGCCGGAATTCGTTATAATACGTTCCACACGACTGCACTCTGCTCGCCGACCCGCGCCGCGCTGATAACGGGGCGCAATCACCACACGGACGCAAGCGGCGTCATCACCGAGATGGCCACCGGTTACCCGGGATATAACTCACTGGTACCCAAGAGTTCAGGTTCTGTGGGGGAAGTACTCAGAGAGAACGGATACAACACTTCATGGTTCGGCAAAATGCACAACGTGCCAGATTGGATGTCGAGCCAGGCGGGCCCATTTGATTTGTGGCCGAGCGGGCTCGGCTTCGAATATTTTTATGGATTCATCGGGGGCGACACCGACCAGTGGCATCCGGCGTTGTACGAAAACACCATGCCGATCGAACCATATCTTGGACATCCCGAGTATATCCTCGACCATGACCTGGCGGACAAGGCGATCGTCTGGATGCGGATGCAGCACGCACTGGCGCCGACCAGGCCGTGGTTCCTCTACTACGCAACGGGCACCGCGCACGCTCCGCATCATGCGCCCAAGGACTGGATCGCCAGGTACAAGGGGCAGTTTGACCAGGGATGGGACAAGGTCCGCGAAGAGACGCTCGCCCGGCAGATCAAGCTCGGCGTCGTTCCCCCCAATACTCAACTGACAAAACGCCCGGAGCAGATTCCAGCTTGGGATTCTTTGTCGGCGGACCAAAAGCGCTTGTATGCGCACATGATGGAGGTGTACGCGGGTGCACTCTCGTACGCCGACAGCCAGATCGGGCGCCTGCTGGATGCAGTCCAGGATTCGGGCCAACTCAACAACACGCTGGTCATCTTCATCATGGGAGATAACGGAGCAAGCGCCGAAGGGACCTTGCAGGGGACGACCAACGAGATCGCAACGGCAGCCAATGGCGTCAAGGAGAGCCTGCCCTACCTGCTTTCGATGATGGACGAGTTGGGCGGACCAATGACTTACAATCATTATCCGGTTGGCTGGGCGCATGCCATGGACTCACCCTTCCAATGGACAAAGCAGGTTGCATCGCACTTCGGCGGGACCCGCAACGGAATGGTGATCTCGTGGCCGGCGCGGATCAAGGATAGGGGCGGCATTCGGTCGCAGTTTTGTCACGTCATCGATATCGTGCCGACTATCTACGAAGCCACCGGAATCACGCCTCCGGAGCTGATGGACGGAGCGAAGCAGAAGCCAATCGAGGGCGTCAGCCTCGTTTACACCTTCGACAACCCGAGGGCACCGACCCGGCATACAACCCAGTATTTCGAACTGGTCGGCAATCGCGCGATTTATAAAGACGGCTGGATGGCCAGCACGACACCGCTGCGGCTGCCGTGGGTGACCAGCGGTTATGAACCCAGCCCGGACGACTTCAAGTGGGAGCTCTATAACATCAACGAGGATTTCAGCCAGGCGAACAACCTCGCGGAACAGAATCCTGCCAAGCTCAAAGAGCTTCAGCATGCTTTCGAAGTCGAGGCGAGGAAATACAACGTCTATCCGCTGGATGCGAGTTTCGCATCGCGAGTAGATCCGGCGACCAGGCCCAGCCTCACTCGAGGGCGCACCGAGTTCACCTACTACCCGGGAATGATTCGCATTCCGGAGGGTTCTGCACCAAACTTCAAGAACAAATCGTGGGCGATCGCCGCCGAGGTAACTATCCCGGACAGCGGGGCAAGCGGGGTCCTGGCCACCATCGGTGGCCGCTTCGGCGGATGGGCGCTGCTGATGCAAGACAGCAAGCCCGAATTTGCCTACGCACTTTCAAACCAACCTGATCAGAAGTCCCGTATCGCTTCCGATCAAGCTATTTCGCCCGGCAATCACGTGGTGCGCTTTAAATTTCAGTACGACGGAGGAGGCCTCGGTAAAGGTGCAACCGGTACCTTGTTCGTCGACGGAACCCAGGTTGCTCAGGGGCAGATTCCTCAAACCGTGGTAGCTCGTTTCTCCCTCGATGAAACCTTCGATGTTGGCGAAGACACCGGAACTCCGGTGGTGGAGGATTACGCGGACAAAATGCCTTTCCCATTCACAGGCACCCTTAAGAAATTTGTCGTAGTTCTCGAACCGGAGAAACTAACGGCTGAAGAACAGAAGCGACTACTCGCTGAGGAGGCCAGCGGTTATATGGCCGCGCAGTGAGTCGACCGCAAGGCGCGGTCAGATCGGCGAGCGGCAGGTGACGAGCGGAGCAGCGCCCCAAGCAGTCGTAGGGAGCTATCGCCTTTCATCCAAGCGGTCCGGCTCGGCGGTTGGCATGTCGTCCAGCGTCGTTGGCTGAGCCAAGAGACTTCGACAGCTCGGCCGCTACACGTGGGGTCGAGCTGATAGAGCCGAGGGTGCGCGAGCGGGCTTCACTTCTGCTCCTTGTCTGCTTGCACGAAAGCCGACGCCCTGCCTGCTTCAAGGAACTTTTTCGGATCGAGTAATCCGAAAAGTTGGATCAGTTTCGCCACCAATCCTGTCCATCCGGTCTGGTGACTCGCTCCGAGCCCGGCCCCGTTATCGCCATGAAAGTACTCGTAAAAGAGGATGTGGTCGCGCCAGTGCGGATCCGACTGAAATTTTTCTGTTCCACCGTAGACAGGGCGACGGCCGTGCTGGTCGGGAAGGAAGATGCCGGTCAGCCGGTGCGCGATCTCCCTGGCCACCTCGAAGAGGTTCATCATTCTGCCCGAGCCGGTCGGGCATTCGATCATGAAGTTGTCGCCGTAGTAGAGGTAGAAAAGGAGAAGGGCCCGGATGAGCAGTGCATTGATAGGCATCCACACCGGACCGCGCCAGTTAGAGTTGCCGCCGAACATACCGGTGTTCGACTCCGCGGGCAGATAGTCGACCCGGTACTCCTGACCGTGCACCCGGAAGATGTACGGGTGCTGCTGGTGGAATCTGGAGAGCGAGCGAATGCCGTAGGGGCTTAGGAACTCGTTCTCATCAAGCATCTTGGTGAGGACCCGGCGAAGCCGCTCCGGATTGAGCAGCGCGATCATCCCCCTGCCGGCTACCCCCAGATGCCCCAGGCCTGCGGGGTGGATGGTCTCCGCAAGTTCCGGAATGCGACGAAGGCGTGTCATTACGGCCTCTAGTGCCATCGGGACGCGCTCCCGCTGCCAGGGCTCGATTACCGTGGTGGCGCACAGGGGCAGGAGACCCACCATGGAGCGCACCTTGAGACGCGTGGCACTGCCGTCGGGGAGCCGCAGCAGGTCGTAATAGAATCCATCCTCTTCGTCCCACATGCCGTCCTGGCCGGGCCGGTTCATAGCACGGCCGATGTAGAGGAAATGATCTGCGAACTTGGAGACCATGTCCTCGTAGTTGTGGTCATAGGCAGCAATCTCGACGGCGAGCTCCAGCATGTTCTGGCTGAAGAGGGCCATCCATGCCGTGCCATCCGCCTGCTCCAGGTGACCACCGGTGGGCAGCGGGGCGCTGCGGTCGAAGACGCCGATGTTGTCGAGGCCGAGGAAGCCGCCCTCGAACACGCCCTTGCCAAAGCGGTCCTTGCGGTTGACCCACCAGGTAAAATTCAGCAGGAGCCTGTTGAAGGCCCACTTCAGAAAGTCCGGGTCCACTTCGCCACGCAGCGCCTGCTCGGTGCGATGGAGGAACAGGGTCGCAAAGGCGTGGACCGGGGGGTTCACGTCGCTGAAGTTCCACTCGTAAGCGGGTATCTGGCCGCTGGGGTGCAGATAAGAGCCCCGGAGCATCAGAGCCAGCTGCTGCTTGCCGAAATCAGGGTCCACGATCGAGAGCGGGAGCGTGTGGAAGGCGAGGTCCCAGGAGGCGTACCACGGATATTCCCACTTGTCGGGCATGGAGATGACGTCCTCGTTGAGCATGTGGAACCATTCCGAGTTCCGGGAATTTCGATATCCGATATGCAGGGGATTGGACTTGTGCTCATCGAGCCAGCTGTTACCGTCGAAGAAGAAGAACTGCTTGCTCCAGAGCATGCCGGCGATCGCCTGGCGCATCACCTGGGCTACTTCCGGGGAGACCGCGGGCGGGGTCACCGAGCGATAGAACTCATCCGCGTCCTGCAGCCGGAGGGCCAGCGTCTCGTCGAATTCCGCGCCGAAGGCGGCCGGTTTCCTTTTCCCACTCTTCTCGGCAGTGGACTGACGGGTCAGGCGCAGCCGCACGGTCGCCGACTGGCGGGGAGCAATCGTTACGCGATAGTGCGCCGCGACCTTGGTACCACGCTGTTCGGGGTTCACTGCTCCCTGATTGCCGTGTACCACGCAGTCGTTGACGCCATCTTTGACGTACCGGCTCTCGTTCTTTCGACCCGGGAAAAGCCGCTCGTGATTGGTGGTGTTTTCGGTGAAGAGCAACGGTGGCTCGCCTTCGCAGGCAAGTACGAACTCACCCAGCAGCGCATGGGTCGCCGCAACCGCGCTCGTTCCAGCCGCTGCATCGATCTGTCTCAGGTTTGGTTTCTGTGTGGCTCGGTTGGATTCGGCAATCCACGAAGCCCAGTCGTTGCGGAACCACAGCGTCGGCAGCAGGTGCAGTTCAGCGGAGTCCGGTCCCCGGTTACTCGCCGTGATCCGGACGAGAATATCTTCGGAACTTGCTTTGGCATACTCCACGAATACATCGAAGTAGCGGTCATTCTCGAAAACGCCAGTATCGAGCAATTCGTACTCAGACTCATTGCGTGAACGGCGGCGGTTCGTATCCACGAGGTCGGCATACGGATACGCTGCCTGGGGATACTTGTAGAGATATTTCATGTACGAATGAGTTGGGGTGCTGTCGAGGTAGAAGTAATACTCTTTGACGTCCTCGCCGTGGTTGCCCTCGCCGTTGGTGAGTCCGAAGAGGCGCTCTTTCAGAATCGGATCCTTCCCGTTCCACAGGGCCAGCGCGAAGCACAGGCGCTGTTTATCATCGGAAAAACCGGCGATCCCGTCCTCGCCCCAGCGATAGGCGCGCGAGCGGGCGTGATCGTGGGTGAAGAAATTCCAGGCGTCACCCTCTTCGCTGTAGTCCTCGCGGACCGTGCCCCACTGCCGCTCGCTCAAATAGGGTCCCCATTTTTTCCAAGGGACTCCCGCCTCGCGCGCCTCCTTCAAGCGTTGCTGTTCCTTCACATCTGCCATTGCTGAGTCCATGCATTGTCTCGATTGAATTGCGTGACCTTGCCCCTTCTGCCCACCGCCGTTCCGTCTGTACTAGATCCTTGTTGCGCCGGCCATCTGGCTTGCCTGGCTCGCGCTTACCATGATCCAGCGCAGCATAAACCCGCCTGCACCACGTTCGAGCGCAAAACTTCGACGAGGCCAAATGAAATTGTTTGTGGCATTCGATCGCCAAACCGAACGCGACGTGTATTCAAATGGGTCTGCTACGTGCGATGCTTGCCCGACCGTACAATGCGAACGAGTTATCGAGGTTCATTCTTGCGATCGAGTGTGAAGGAAGACACCAGACGCGCCCTGCGAGCTGTCCGGGTTAGACCAGCGTCAGCGGGTCGGTAGCTCCGCGGGGTGCCAGGGAGAATCAAATGAGCAAGCCGACGAGCGCCGGCGACGCGTTGCGTGACCTGTTCCGGGCTCACGCCAGGCCCGCCCACATTTGGCTGCCAATATTACTGGTGGCGATCGCGGGCGGAGCAATTGTGCTGCACGTGAGAGACATTATGCTCGTCCGGCCCGGTCCCGATCTTGTGCCGCCAGAGTTCCGCTCCACTGTCGCGTACGAAGCACTGATTTGCTGGGCAGTCTCGACCGTTTGCGCTTACGTCGGAGGCTTCGTCGTGGGTCGGCTCTATGAATCCTGAGTTTGAAGTAAGGACTCTGCGGTCACCAGGAACAATTGCGCAAGATCGCCTATCGATTCGGAGGTCGCGAGGGTTGACCGATTCCAGGTAGGCGCGGCTCTCCATGCGGTAGCCTCACGGCGGAAATTTGACCAGGTCGGTCGGGTTTGAGGCGCGGGGTCCAGCGCGAGATCTAATCCGAACCAGCCTGGCGATGATCACGGGCCAATTCTACATGGCGATCCTGGTTGCTCGACTGGTTGGAATACAGATGAGTCGCACCGCGAATAAACTCGCGAAAATTCAAAATGCCTGACAGAGCGTCGAGGTTCGCGATGCTGCAAACCTCGACGTCGATGCCGTAGTTGCTCGCCCAATCAAATCCAGGAAGGCGTCTTGTGCACGAGATCAGTTAGCGCCTGCCAGGCGGCTCGCATCGTGGTCGCGGGCCTTCCCGCCGATACACCGCCATCGACTACCGGGTTGCGGCCGTTCACGATAATCCCCTTGGACAAGGGAAGGAGATCACGAGCGGAGGTGCGGCAGCACTTCGGTCGCGAAGCGCTCCAGCGAGCGCAGGGCCTTTCCCGGTTCGAGGCCGGGCAGCTGCGTCGCGAGGATCAATTCCGTCATCGGGGTTCCAGCGATGATCGCCTTCAGCCGCTCCGTCACCTGCGCCGGATGCCCCAGCACGGCGTTGCGCCGGATGCGATCGCCGTCGGGGCGAATCGGGCTTTGGCCATCGGCCGCCGAGAGCCACTTGCCGTAGAGGGCAGCCTGGTACAGCGCCGCCTTTTCGATGTCCTGCCAGGCCTGCTCTTCGCTGTCCGCGATATAGACCACGCGATTGTTCACGATGTTGTAGTTCGCGGGGTCCTTGCCCAGATCGCGTAGCGCAGTGCGATACATCTCGACCTCGCGCTTGCCCAGGTTGCACGCAAATGACAGCCCGAGTTTCGCGCCGCGGCGAATCGCAACTTCGTTCATGCCGCCCCACAGCAACTCCGGATGCGGCTGGCTGACCGGGCGCGGCAGGATGTGCGCATCGCGGAACTTGAAATACTTGCCCTCGAAGCTGAACGGCTCTCCGGTCCAGGCGCGTTTCAAGATCTCGATCGTCTCCAGGGTCCTCCCAAGCCGCTCCTTGCGCGAAATCTGAAAGCCCTGGAACTCCTCCTCGCGGTACGCGAGTCCGATTCCCAGGCGCAGCCGCCCGTTCGAGATGACGTCGATGAACGCGGTGTCCTCGGCCAGCCGCAGCGGATGGTAAAAAGGCGCGAGCAGCACGTAGGTGCCGATAGCGGCGCGTTTGGTGCGTGCCGCAATCGCGGCCAGCGCCGGCATCACGGCCGCCAGGTAACCGTCATCGACGAAGTGATGCTCCGTCAGCCAGATCGAATCGATACCGGCACGGTCCGCATACTCGGCCTGCTCGAGCATGGCGGCATGAAACTCCGCCGCCCCGATACCGGAGCCGGGAGGATTGCGGAAATCGAGCATGTATCCGAATTTCATTCGTCTTACCCCTTGCTATTCGAGTGTTCGGCCAGCTGTGAGCTTACACACGCAGCGAAGCAATGGTCACAGTTTAAACAGGCTCTATACATTCAAGGGTCATTTAGTTGCACTTCGCGGCCCGGAGTCACCTCGCACATTTATTGGTCGGCTCTACAACCAAACTGAACTTTTTTAAGCGCAGAATGTACATTCAAGTTACTCTAATCGAAGTATGACAGCCGGGAATCTGATCGCCGTTAAGAGTGCGGTCCCCCTGCGCCGCTGGCTTTACGAGCCGGGCATCGCACGCAAGCTTGTCCTGATCAATCTCCTGCCCTTCGCGATGGTCATCGTTTTGACCATCGTATTGTTCTTCACCGTCGAAGTATTGTCCGGCGTTCGCGCATACGTAGCAGGCGAAGGCTTCTACTCGAAATACCAAAAAGACGCCGTCTTCTACCTCCAGAGATATATAGAAGGCCGCGACGAGTCCGACTACCGGCGCTACTTGCGCGATATCCGGGTCCCGGTTGGAGATGCGCTAGCTCGCCAGGCCCTCGAACAGGTTCCGCCCGATCGCGATCGCGCCGCGCAGTATTTTATCCAGGGAGGAAACGCGCCCGACGACACCCCGAACCTGATTAGCCTGTTTCTCCATTTCCGCGGTCTGCCGTTCGTCGCGCGCGCGGTGCAGATCTGGGCCGGCGCCGACATCCTGATCGAGCGACTTGCGGAGGTGGGTTTGTCCGCCCACGCCCGAATCCCGGCGGGCCAGATGACTGCCGATGAGAAGGCCCTGACCCTGCAGCGCATCAGCGAGCTTAACGATCAGCTGATCGACCTGGAAAATGATTTTTCGCGAACCCTCGGCGAGGGATTCGCATTTGTGTCCAGGCTGCTGCTGACCGCGGTGGTCGCGATCGCCTGCATTGTCATGGCCCTTGGCTTCCTGTTCTCGCGAGCTGTGGGCCGTTCGATTGCACAGGAAATCGCGAACCTTTCTCACAGCGTGGGCAGGATCGCCGCGGGTGATTTCTCGGCGCGCACAGCCGTGAATTCGGAAGACGAACTGGGACAGCTCGCGCAGGCGATCAATGCGATGGCATCGAATATCGAGCACATGCGGCACAACCTCGATGAGGTTCGTGACGCGGCCCTGCGCGGCGTCCAAAGAAAACTCTGAGAGGAAGCGCTACGCTGCCTTGTACAACGTGTCGACCAATGCGGTGCGATACTCGCCCAGGCGGGCGGGCGAAATGAAATTCTGCGGCGGCGACAAGGTCATCGAGTCGGCATAGGGCCACAGCTTCGACACCCGCTCGCGCACCTCGTCCGGGGTGCCCACGATCGCGAAGGTGGTGACCATCTCGTCCGGCACCGCCTTGAGCATCGCGGCCGTATCCTTGCGCGCGGCAGCTTCCACTACCGCGGCGGCCTGCGCGCCGAAGCCGTGCGCCGCGTAGTACTTGTTGTACTGCGCGACGCTTGAATAGAAGGCGATGGTGCCGCGCATGTCGTCGATCGCCTGCTTGCGGTCTTTGGCGATCGCCACGTAGTTCCACAGGTTCACGTGGAAGTCGCCGCGCTTGCGGCCCTTCGCCGCCAGCAATTTCTCCAGCCGCGCCGATTGGGTCTCGACCCAACCTTGCGACCATACCGGATGGCCCAGGAGTCCGTCGGCAGCCTCGGCAGACAGAGTCACCGTGGCTTCAAACAAGGCCGGCACGTAGATCGGAATCGAAGCCCGCACCGGCTTCCGCGTGCCGAATCCGCGCAGGTCGAGCTTGTGGTACGCGCCGTCGATTTCGCCAAGCTGGCCGGTGTGCCCCTTCTCGATCACCGCGCGCACGGTAGTCACGACTTCGCGCAGATGCGCGACCGGCTTGCCATATGCCACGCCGTGCACGCGCTCGTTCCAGTCGCGCACGCTGGTGCCGAGCCCCAGCACCATCCGCCCGCCGCTCAGGCGATCGATATCGAGTGCGCTTAGAGCGGTCTCGACTTCGCTGCGCACGAAGGCGAGCGCGATGCCGGTGCCGAGCTTGAGCCGCCTGGTCGCCATCGCGGCCGCAGCCAGCGTCACGAAGGGCGGAGAATGCAACTGCGGCGACCAGACGCCGTACAAGCCCAGGTCCTCGAAGCGCCGCATCAGGTCCGCCAGCTCCTGCGCCGGCATCGCCTGCACGATTTCCCAGTAGTCGCGTTTCATCATTCTTTTGGAGGGCTTCCCAACCACATGTTCGCAGCAGGCTCAGCAGCCGAGATTCTTCGCTCCGCAGACTCCGCTCCGAATGAGGGACAACACGGGCCTTTCCGTCATTCGGAACGAAGCGAAGAATCTCAATTGAGCACGCGTCTCCCGGAAATTTTTCTAGCGTGCTGCCGCGCTGTGTAACTCCTCGATCGCCACGCGCTTGTGCGGATTGAAATGCGGCAGCACGTGCTTCGCCATCAGCCGGAGCGAATTCATGATCTTCTGGTGGGGGATGCGCCCGGCCTGCTTGAAGCAGATCACCTGGCTGACGCCGGCCTTCTCGAAGCCTTCCAGCTTGCGGATCACTTCGTCGGGATTCCCCACCACCACCATCGGATGCTGCTTCAACTGCGCATCGGGAATGTCCTTGGGATCGAGATCGACCGCCATCAGGTTGCGCAGGTATTCGTATGAATAGAGCTGGTTCTTGGTCATCAGGGGCTGGAACAACTTGGCGACGTTGTGCATGAACCATCGCGCGCCCTCGATACCGACCGCCTCGTCCTCCTTGTTCTCGGCGACGTGCGCGATGATCAGCGAGCCGAAAGCCTGGCTGGGCACCTTGGGAACCTGATCTTTTCGATTTTCAAAAGCCTGGTTGTAGCTTTCGACCGCGGATTGCACGAAATCGAAATTCAGGCTGAAGCTCAGCACGCCCAGCCCGCGATCGCCCGCCATCTGGTAGCTGTCGGGCGCGACGCACGCCATCCACATGGGAGGATGCGGTTTCTGAATCGGCTTGGGCACCACGCGCCGCGGCGGAATCTTGATGAGCTTGCCGTTGAACTCCAGGATCTCCTCGGTCCACGCCTTGACGATCACCTCCAGCGCCTCGCGCACTTCTTCGCGAGTGCGATCGTAGTTGACCCCGAACCCGTCGAGTTCCTGCGCGGTCGTCGAGCGCCCCGTGCCCACATCGACGCGCCCGTTGCTCATGATGTCGAGGACGGCGGCCTGCTCCGCGACCTTGATGGGATTATTGAAATTGAACGGCAGCAGCCGCACGCCGTGCGCGATGCGGATGTTGCGGGTGCGCTGCGTGACCGCGCCGTAGAACACCTCGGGGGCGGGGCTGTGCGAGTATTCCTCGAGGAAGTGATGCTCGACTTCCCACACGTAGTCGATGCCGATCCTGTCGGCCAATTCGATCTGGGCGAGCGCTTCCCAGTAAACGTTGTATTCACTGAGCGCGTGCCAGGGACGCGGGGTCTCCATTTCATAGAGCAATCCGAATTTCATGAGGGGTTCCTCCTTCAGACTTGCGACGACTCGCGGGGTTCCTGCTCGTAACTACTCCCATTGGGCCCCGACTTGAAAGGACCGCCGACCTCGCCCCTCTTTGTCATCCTGGGCGGAGTCTGCGGAGCGAAGAATCTCAACGAACGCTCGCTTGCCAACGCTGACCGGATGACCCGCTACGTTCGCCGAGATTCTTCGCCGTTGGCTCAGAATGACGGAAGAAAAACCGCGGACTTATCGCGCCGATGCTTGCGTATTCACGCCGGGCTTGCCGGCGAGATACTGCGCAAAGAACGCGAGCGCGCGGTCCCACGCATCGCGCGTGTCGGCGGCGTTGTACCAGAGCGGAATCGGGAAGTTGAAGGCGTGATTCGCGCCCGGATAGATGCGCATCTCGTGCGGGCGCTTCGCTTCCGTCATCAGGCTGTCGAGTTCATGCGCCCTGGCTACCGGCACGATCTGGTCCGCATCGCCATGCAGGATGAGCGTCGGCGGCAGATTCGCCGCCATCGGCTGCATCGCGGTCGGAAGCGCGCCGTAGTATTCGACGATCGCCGAGACTTTGCCCGGCTCGGTCGTACCAATCGCCAGCGACAGGAACGCACCGAGCGAATAGCCCATCATGCCGATACGCTTCGGATCGATGCGCGGGTTTTGCTCCATCGCATCGAGTCCCGCGCCGATCTCGTCCATCCAGACCGGAAAGTACTGCCTGATCTTTCCCGGTTCTCCCGGAGTCACATCCTCGGTCTGGCTGTAATACTCGATGTACTCGGCGTAGTAACCTGCCGCGGCGAGCTTCTCGCAGACGTCTTCCATCGTCGCATCCGCGGAGCCGCGCGGGCCCGCGCCATGAAGGAAGATCACGGCGGGATCGGGGCCGCGACCATCGGGAGTGCAGTGATGTTCGATGACGGGTTTGCCGTCGAACATGAACTGCCCCTGCGTCCACGCGGCGTGCGCCGCGCGTGGGCAGATCGCTGCCACGCTTAGCACCGCGACCGCGCATCCCGTCAACCTGAGAAGCGCGCGCATCAGCACAGGAGTCAGTGATTGATAGAGACTAGCCGCGCATCAACTCCGCTTCGTCGGCCGCGAGCGTCGCATAGACCTCGCGATCGATTTGGCGGTAGCGTTCCAGTGCACGGTCGGCGTGTTCCAGGCAGCCCTGCTGCTCGGCCAGCTCGCGCATCTTCTTTTCGATCCACGAGAGGTGCCAGGTTTCGTCTTCGGTCACACCCTTGAGGACTTCCCGCGTCTCGGGATCGACGTTGGGCAGAGCGGAGTGCGCGTTGTACCGGCTCTGGGCGCGCTCTTCGACCACCACGGTCAAGGCGAGCAGATCGACCACGGTCTTGGGAACTCCGACGCGAAGGCCAAGCCGGCGCTGATAGCCATCTTCGATCAAAATGGGCGTACCGCCGAGATCGGCAATGCGTTTGGTCCAGAGCCAGGCATGGCGGGTCTCATCGGAAAGGTGCTTTGCCATCTTGAGCTGGGCGTCGGCATCCTTGAGATGATTCAGAAGCTTGAAAAGGAGGTTTGCACCTCTGAGTTCGGCGTCGCGGTAGAAGCTGAAAATGATAATCTGCCTCTCGACGGCCGATTTTCCTCTAAAATCCATTAGTTCTCCTGCTCCTCAACCCACGCAACCTGAAGGGAAAAAATCGAAGCCGGACTTCGTGTTTCGCCGCAGTCCAAGGGCATAGCGGGCCTAAAGCGGTTCTTGTGAACAGTATTTGATTCCCGCTGGTCGGTCAAGAAACGGCTTAAAGTTTTAAACGTCTTTCGATCCGTTGGTCTTAAGTGATGCTTATTGTAGAAGGTACGCCGTCGGATCAATCCGGATGCAAACGGGGGGCGCGCGTTAACCGCGCGACATCATGATGCCGCCGTCGGCCGATGCGCTTTGGCTAGCTTTGCGACGAGTGCATGGGGTGGGTCCCAGGACCTCCCGCCTGCTGCTCGAGCAATTCCAGACTCCCGAGAAAGTGTTCGCGGCGTCGATGGCCGACCTGGTCCGCGCCGGCATCTCCCAACGTGTCGCGCGGTCGATTACCGAGTTTCGCGAGTTCGAGCCCCTTGAGCGCGAACTGTGCGAGTTGCCGCGCCTCGATGCGCGGATGGTTCGATGGACCGACGACGACTACCCACCCAACCTGCGCCAGATCCCCGATCCTCCCCCGTACCTGTTCGTCCGCGGCGAGGCGCCGCTGGCGGATGCTCATTGTATCGCGGTGGTGGGCGCACGGGCGGCCAGCGATGCCGGCCTTCGGATGGCAGAGCGGCTCGGCTTCGAGCTGGCCGGCAAGGGCTTCACGGTGGTGAGCGGACTAGCCAGGGGCATCGATGCAGCCGCGCACAGGGGCGCACTGTCCTCGGGCGGGCGGACCATTGCGGTCATGGGATGCGGCATCGATATCGTCTATCCACCCGAGAATCGGGAGATGGCCGACACGATTATCGCCCAGGGCGGTGCGCTCATTTCCGAATTGCCCATCGGAACGGCACCGCTGGCGGAGAATTTTCCCGCCCGCAACCGAATTCTCTCGGGACTATGCCTTGGGGTCGTGATCGTCGAGGCCGCCGAGCGAAGCGGCTCGTTGATCACGGCCCGGATGGCGTTGGAACAGAACCGTCAGGTCTTCGCGGTGCCCGGCAGCCCCCTCAGCGGGAAGTCTCGTGGGAGCAACCGCCTTTTGAAGGAGGGAGCAGTACTAATCGACTGTGTAGAGGACGTGATCGAGGAGCTGGCTCCTCAGCTTCAAGGTCACGTTTCCAGGGCCGTATCGCCCCAGAAAATGCCGCCTCGGGCAGAGCCGGAGGGTCAGTTTCGGGCAAAAATCGACCCCGCTGAGCGTCTTCGTAGCCTCGAATCTACGTCGATTAACCAAGCTAAAACAATCGTAAGCACCTTTAAGGAAGACCGGAGACTTCATGTCGACGCGATAATCGAAGCATCCGGACTCGATGCCCAAACCGTGCTTAGGTTATTGCTTGAGATGGAGCTACACGGCATAGTCGCCCAACATCCTGGGAAGCTGTTTTCGCTGGCTTGACCGGCATCGCTCCTGCAGGATGAATTAATCCACCAGCCATTCACATCCAAAATGGATGGGTTGAGAGGAAGTCTCCCCGGTGGCAAAAAATCTAGTAATCGTAGAATCCCCCGCCAAAGCCAAAACCATCAAGCGCTACCTCGGGTCCGCTTACGAGGTCACGCCCTCGGTTGGCCACGTGGTCGATCTGCCCAAGAGCAAGCTGGGCGTCGACATCAAGAAGAATTTTGAACCGGAGTACAGCGTTATTCCGGGCAAAACAAAGGTCATCGAAGGAATCAAGAAGGCGGCCAAGGGCAAGGAGAACATCTACCTGGCCACAGACCCGGACCGCGAGGGCGAGGCCATTGCGTGGCACCTGTCCAAGCGGCTGGGCAAGCTCAACGGCACCAAGGTCCATCGCATCCTCCTGCACGAAATTACCGCCAATGCCGTCAAGGAAGCGCTGGAGCATCCTGCCGAGCTGGACAACCATCTCTATGACGCGCAGCAGGCGCGCCGGGTGCTGGATCGGCTGGTCGGCTACCAGATAAGCCCGCTTCTCTGGGACAAGGTGAAGCGCGGCCTGAGCGCCGGGCGCGTTCAGTCGGTTGCGCTGCGCATAATCGTGGAGCGCGAGCGCGAACGCGAGGCGTTCCGCGCCGAGGAGTACTGGACTCTTGATGCGCGCCTGCAGGCTTCCGTTCCGCCCCAGTTCAAGGCGCACCTATACAGCTGGAAAGATCAGCGCATCGACAACAAGTCGTACAAACTACCCGAGGCCCAGGCTCGCGAGATAATCGCCGCAGTCGAGAAGGCGCCGTTCGTGGTGCGCTCGATCGAGCGCAAGGAAGTACGCCGCAGCCCCGCGCCGCCGTTCATCACCTCGCGCCTCCAGCAGGAAGCATCGCGCAAGCTGTACTTCCAGCCGTCGCGCACGATGCGTATAGCGCAGCGGCTGTACGAAGGGATCGAGCTGGGCGACCAGGGCGCGATCGGTCTTATCACCTATATGCGTACCGACTCAGTTCGCGTCTCCGACGCTGCGCTCGGTGCCGTGCGATCGCATATCGAGGGCAAGTACGGAAAGAACTACCTGCCCGAGAAGGCGGTTTTGTATCGCTCCTCGAAGTCGGCGCAGGATGCCCACGAGGCGATTCGCCCGACGGCGCTGGAGCGCGACCCCGAATCGCTGTCGCGCTACCTGCAGAAAGATGAGCTGGCGCTGTACAAGTTGATCTACGATCGCTTCGTCTCCAGCCAGATGAATCCGGCGGTCTACGACCGCACGACCGTCGATATCGACGCGGCCGAAGCGGTCTTTCGCGCGACCGGCCAGGTGATGAAGTTCGACGGCTTCATGCGCGTGTATATCGAGGGCCAGGACGAAGCTTCGTCAGATGACGACGCGGAAACGCTGCCGCAGATGAGCGAAGGCGAGAAGCTCGCGCTCCTGGGACTCGATCCCGAACAGCACTTCACGCAGCCTCCGCCGCGCTTCACGCAGGCCACTCTCATCAAGGAACTCGAAGAGAAGGGGATTGGGCGGCCGTCAACCTACGCCTCGATCATGACCAGCATCCTGAAGGTTGAGTACGTCGAGGAAGACGAGAGCAAGCGGATGCGCCCGACCTCGCTGGGCCGCACCGTCAGCGATCTGCTGGTGGGAGCGTTCCCGGACGTTATCGAGGTTGGGTTCACGGCCCAGATGGAAGAAGACCTCGACAAGGTCGAGGAAGGGAAAGAGAACTGGGTCAAAACCCTGAAGCGCTTCTACGGACCATTCGAGAAACGGCTGGGTGAGGCCAAGAAGAAGATGCCCGTGATCAAACGCAAGGGCATCCCCACCGGCATCAAGTGCGAGACCGATGGCGGCGAAATGGTCATCAAGTGGGGCCGCAACGGCGAGTTCCTGGCTTGCTCGAACTACCCCAAGTGCACCAACACCAAGGAATTCACGCACGACGAGCAGGGCGGAATCGTGATCAAGGAACCGACGACGCCTCCCCCGACCGACCAGGTCTGCGACAAATGCGGCAAGCCGATGGTGCTGAAGCGATCGCGCTTCGGTGAATTCCTCGGATGCTCGGGCTATCCGGATTGCGACGGTATCAAGCGCCTCAAGGCCGAGCCGGTGAAGACGGGAGTGGCGTGCCCCGAGTGCAAGGAAGGCGAGATGCTCGAGCGGCGCTCGCGCCGTGGCAAGCTCTTTTACGGATGCGGCCGCTACCCGAAGTGCAAGTTCGCATCGTGGGACAAGCTGGTCGCGGAGAAATGCCCGCAATGCGGCGCGCCATACCTGCTCGAAAAAACCACCAAGCGCGACGGCACGACCTGGCGGTGCGCCAAGGCCGAAGAATGCGGCTACAAGGCACCCGCCCCGGAAAAAAAAGCCTCGAGTGAGGAAACCGCGCCCACTTCGCAGCCCAGCGCTTAAAGAAATCCGCAGATTTCGCTCCGAACTCCCTCGCCCGCTCTTTTGCGGGAGAGGGTGACGCGGCGCGGTACTTGCCATCTTTGCAAGTGCCGTGACGCGTGGGTGAGGGTTCTGCAAGTTCGCGCACCTCTTCCTCTCTTTTCACATCGTCCATGCGCCGGGGTTATATGAGGCATGGCGATGCTGCTCAACGACGATCTCTGCTACCGCGCGATGAAGGCGCGGGACGCACGCTTCGATGGCCGGTTCTTCGTCGCGGTTTCATCCACGCGCATCTATTGCCGCCCTGTCTGCCCGGCAGGACCGCCGAAGCGGGAGAATTGCCGCTTCTATCCCGATATCGTGGCCGCGGAAGCAACGGGCTACCGGGCGTGCCTGCGATGTACCCCTAACTTGTTCCCGGCCGGCATCCCGGATGAGGCCGCGAACGGTTTCAAGCCCAAGCGCCGCCACAAATCCACTGACAACTACGTCTTCGACCTGCCCTATCGCGAGCCCTACGATTGGCGCGCGATGCTGGCGTTTCTCGGCGCGCGAGCAGTCGCGGGTGTGGAAGAAATGGAAGGCGCTGCGTATCGAAGAACCGTCCGCGTGTCGCGCATCGACCGCGACTGGCTTGGATGGCTCGAGGTTGCTCCGGTCGATGGCAAGCCTGCCCTTCGCGTAACTGCGTCCCCTTCACTTGGCGCGGTACTTCCTTTGGTGGCTGCGCGAATCAAGCGCCTGACCGATGTCGCATCGAATCCTGCTGAAATCGCATCCGCGTTGGGCGCGATCGCGAAAGCGAATCCGGGACTGCGCATACCGGGCGCTTTCGATGGTTTCGAAATCGGCGTGCGCGCGATTCTCGGTCAGCAGGTCACCGTTGCGGCCGCGCGAACGGTTGGCGGGAGATTCGCCGCCGCGTTCGGCACAGCGATCGAATCACCTTTTGCGTCACTGACCACGGCTTTCCCCACGCCGGAAAAAATCGCCCGGCTTACTGTCGATCACATCGCGAGGCTCGGAATCCTCGCCGCGCGCTCGCGATCGATCATCGCTCTCGCAAAGGCGATCGCGGACGGTTCGATTGGTCTCGGCCCCGCAACTGACGTCGCCAGCGAGATTGAAAAACTGCGCGCGCTACCGGGAATCGGCGAATGGACCGCACAGTATATCGCGATGCGCGCGCTTGGCTGGCCCGATGCATTCCCGCATACGGACTATGGCGTGATGAAAGCGCTGGATGAGAAGGATCCGAAGCGGGTGCTGAAGATCGCCGAGCAATGGCGCCCCTGGCGCTCTTATGCGGTGATGCATCTCTGGCATTCCCTCCACCGCTCAAGTGTCAAGTCCACCGTCCCTCATCCGGCGCGCAGCGCGTCACCTTCTCCGTCCGGGAGAAGTACCTTTCGTGAGCCGCGAAGTGCGCACCACTCAACCGAGGTCACGCAATGAACTACTTCGATTTCTACGAAAGCCCGATGGGCAAGATGCTGATCGTTGCGGCGGACGAGGGCCTGCGCGGCCTCTACTTCATCGATCAGAAGTACTATCGCGAGGTCGAGAACGATTGGACTCGCGCGCCCAGGCATCCGGTGGTGCGGCAGACCGCGCGCGAGATGCAGGAGTACTTCGCGGGCAAGCGCACGGAGTTCGATGTCCCGCTCGCTACCGAAGGGACTCCCTTCCAGGCCAGCATCTGGAAGGCGATCTCGTCGGTGAAATACGGCGCCAGCATCACCTACGCGGAACTCGCGCGGCGCGCGGGGCATCCCGAGGCGATCCGCGCGGCAGGCACGGCGACCGGCCGCAACCCGATCACGATTATCGTGCCGTGCCATCGAATCGTCGGCTCCAATGGCAGCCTCACCGGCTATGCCGGCGGCCTCGATCGCAAGCGTGCGCTCCAGGAGCTGGAGAGCGGCAGTCGCCCGCTCTTCAGCAACGGCCACCTGGCCAAAAGCGCGTGAGCATCGAGGAAATCCTATTTGACCAGGGCGACGGTCGGCGGCACATATGCGCTCGGATCGGCCAGCGATTTGACCATCGCCTCGCCCGGAGCGTAGGAACGCAAGATCAGGTAGAAACTTTTCGGCGGCGCGGGCAGCCAGTTCGACTCCTTGTCCGTCCCGGGGTCGTCCTTCTGCACGTAAATAATCAGTGAGCCATCGGGGTTGTACTTCATCGCCTTGTCATCGCTGCCCAGCGAATAGCGATTGATGGGATTGGGCACGGTGTAGTTATTCGCGCTGTCATACATAGTAAGCGACCAGAAACCGGGCTGGATGAACGGCGGCGGTTCCTTGAAAGTAACCGTGTAGCGATGCGACCCGTCGAGCACGATGCCATCGTGGGTAACGCTGCCCAGCAGGTAGATCGCTTCGCGCGGGATGTTGCCGGTCAAACCAACCCGTGCGATTACCGCGCGGGTCAGGTAGTCGGTTCCGAAATTTCCCATCGAAGGCGGCGGCCGAAACCATCCGTTGACAAAGCTGCCCGATGGCATATGTGACAGAAGCTCGGGGACCTTGACCGCCGCCTGCCGCATGGCAGTGAGCACGACGGGATTCACCCCGGCGCGATTCCACGGTTTCCCGGGCTCGAGACCGAGCATGTGGAACATCGGCAGCAGGGCGCTCATCTGGTCTTCGGGCGGAGGGTTCTCAATCATCGCGTCGGCCAGGATTTCCCAGAATTGCAGCGGATCCGACAACGCCAACGCGCTCACCGGCAACTTGGCGTCATAGAGTTTGGGCGCGGGATAGTTATACGAGGGCGCCGGCGGCGCGGGCTTGCCCGTCGCGGCGGCGAGCCCCTGCACCGTGATGCCATCCAGCACCTTCAGCGCTTCGGGCAGATCTTGCTGATCGAGGAGATGCACCCGCGGCTGAATCATGACCCAGCGCGTCGGACAATCGATGCGTTTTACATCCGGTGGAAGTTCCCCCTTCCATCCCGGCCCTACCAGTGCGAACTTGCCGCCGGTGTAGCCGGTCGCGATGCCGCCCGCGTAGGCAAAGGCGTTGGTCCACATGTCGACGATCTCGACCATGTAGTAGCGGCCATGCGAGTCGGGCACGGTCATGACGATCGGCTCGGCACCCAGGTCGAGAAAGCCGAAGCCGTAAACCGTGTTCACGTTCGGAGTGACGTAACCAGCCTCGGCGGAAAGTTCCGGCGTGGAGATGTTCTCCATGCGCCAGATCGCGTTCGGGGCTGCCTTGGCCCTGGGTCCCAGCGCGTCGTTGAAGCGCAGGTTGTACATCACGACCAGGGGAGAACCCCAGACAATCGCCTGGACGGCATTGGCCTCGGCGATTTCGGAAATTGATTTGTCGCGCGCCGTCGCGAGCTTGGCCAGGGTCGCGGATTGCGCGCGCGCCGACGAGATCGGTGCGATGGCGAGTACGCTCGAAAGGAACAAGCAAACCAGGATGCTCTTCTCCAAAAGAGCACGGACGGAGCTTTTCTCAGCCAAGCATGGTTTCAGCATGTGTTCCTCTGCCTGATTTTGCATCGAGAACTCATCTACCGACATAACGACCAGATTAAGAATATACTTCGCGAAGCAAGCCACCCGACGCTATGGCTCACGCGCGTTTTCCCTACCTTGACTTTTGGTTCCGGCGATAATTTCATGCGAAGTGCAATCTTCATTTGTGTGGGGGAAGCAAGCGATGGTCACGAAGCATTGTTGGACTCGGGTCGCAGCACTAGCCTGTGTTCTCGCTTTCGTCATCGCGGCCTGCGGCGGAAGCAGTAATCCCGGCCCGCCGCCCGGACCAGTTCCGACCGCGTTCGTACCCAACACCTTCAAGTTCTGGAACAACCCGAAGAACTTCACGACCAGCTACGGCCCGGCCTACGCCGACATCTCGCTGACGGGCACCAACTTCCTGCCCTGCCGCGGTGGCCCCTATGCGCTCTGCTACTACTCGGGACCATCGCCGGACACGTGCACCTTCACCAAGGACGGCAAGTTCGCGGACTGCCAGTGCTTCGAGATTCCGTACGGCGTCTACTACGTCGATATCAATGCGATCCTGAACCATCCGCTGTACGAAGAGACCGTCGCGGTATGCGGCGCCGACGGCAGCGGGTGCACGACGACTAACTCCGCGCCCATCTGCCAAGCGGTGAACGAGAACAAGGTCATTCCCGGCGCTGACATGGTCTCGACCTTCAGCTTCGATTGTATCCCGGAGAATGGACTGGGCCTGACCAACTGCACGACCTCGCAGTACGCGGGATGCATGACGGCGCCGTGCTTCAAGGAGCCGGGCAACACGGGCCTCGTGACCTGCCAATGCCCGATCTACGACGGGCCTTATCAGCTCGGCCAAACGCTATCGACCGATCAATGCACGCTCACGGACAACCAGGTTTGGTCCGCTGCTTATGCTCCTCCGAGCCCGACTCCAGACGGCGGCGCGGCGACCCCGGCCATCATGTCGCGCGCGGCGGCCACGCGGCCGAGTCCGACTGGATGTGTACCCGATGCTCCGGGCAGCGTCGGATGCCCGCTGTACACTCCCGGGCAGATGCTGCCGCCTGGAAGCGGCGTCGATTGCACCAAGGTCTGCTCCGAGTACGACACCTGCCTGGCCAGCGCGGGAACGCAGGCGGGTTACACTTGCGACTCAACGTTGTGCACCGACGAATGCAACGATCGCGACCTGCTCAACCCGGCCTGCAGCGGCCTGTCCGGCTGCGACATCAGTGAGATTACCAAGGCCGAAACCGCGGCGAGCTGCTCGTGCTGCGCAAGCCAGCTCTGCGGATGCACGCCCGATGGACCGACGAACAAAGCGATCTTCGCGTTGAACCAGGATCAGCGTAATCGCGGCATCACGCCGCAATGCGACATCAACGGCACGCTCTGCGGCTCGCAGTAGGGAAGAGAATCCGCAGAACCTTCACCCACGCGTCGCGATGCTTGCTACGAACAGCAAGCATCGCGCCGCGTGACCTCTCTCGTAGAAGAACGGGCGAGGGAACTCCCGATTACTTGTAAGTGCGCGACTTCTGCGCCGCCGGACGCTCCAGGCATTTGTCCAGCCACGCCTTAGCCTTGGGGACCGCCGAAAAATCCACCCCGGCCATCGGCGCGAGCATCAGCACCGATGCGAGGTTGAGGTCCGCGATCGTGTAGTCCTTGCCGAGCAGGTAGTCGTGACTCTTCAAATGATCGTCCAGCACCTTGAGAGGAGCCTTCAACGCCTCCAGCGCCGCATCGACGGCCTTCTCGTTGCGCTGTTCCTTGGGCAGCATCACGCGATTGAGAAAGACCGTGAGCAGATGGGGCTCGACCTCGGTCATGCCCCAGAAGCTCCACTGGTAGGCGTGAGCGCGGCCTTCGGGAGTTGACGGCCAGAAGGGAGCCTTGCCGTACTTGTCCGCGAGGTACAGGTTGATCGCCATCGACTCCCATACCACCGTGCCATCGTCCTCGATCGCCGGGACGTGCCCGTTGGGGTTGATCTTCATGTGCGCGGGCTGGCGGCTGCCCGCGGCGCCGATACCGGTCGGGACGTGCTCGAATTTAATCCCCAGCTCGTCGGCGGCCCACAGCGCGCGGCCCGCCCGCGACATCGAAGTTCCGTGAATCTTGAGCATCGAAGTAACCTCCGCGTTCGTTGCGATTTGAAACCTTATCTATCTACCGCGACTGCGTCTGGCAGGCCAGAGCCGGCGAGCGCCACCGACATCCGCCTCACTCGCGCGGAGTTCCACGGCGATCAGGACGACACTTCGCTCAAGCGCCGTTTCAGAAAATTTCTTTCCGGTTCGGAACCCACCAACTCCAGCGCGCGCCGATAGCAGCCTTGCGCATCGATGAACCGGCTCATCCGGCGCAGCAGCTCCGCCTTCGTCGACCACATCAGGTAGTAGTCGTTCAACTCGCCGCGCGATTCGATTTCAGCAATCAGATCGAGACCCGCTTCGGGTCCCTGGGCCATCGCGATTGCCACCGCGCGGTTCAATTCGACGACCGGGTTGGGACGCTGGCGCAGGAGGATCGCGTACAGCTCGGCAATTCTCGCCCAATCGGTCTGCGCGGGGCTCGATGCGCGCGAATGCTCCGCGGCGATCGCGCCCTGCACCGCGTACGGTCCCGGAGATGGAACATTGAATGCGGAGGCGGATTGCCTCAGGCCTTCCTCGATTTGCCCGCGATGCCATCGCGAGCGATCCTGGTCGTCCAGCAGCACCATCTCGCCGTTCTCATCCACGCGCGCATCGCGCCGCGAATCGTGCAGCAGCATCATCGCGAGCAGTCCGCGCGGCTCCGGTTCATCCGGCATCAGCTCGACCAGGATTCGCGCCAGGCGGATGGCCTCGCTGGCGAGGTCGCGGCGGATGAGCTCGCTGCCGGCGGTGGCAGTGTAACCCTCGTTGAAGACCAGGTAGATGACGCTCATCACCGCCTCGAGCCGCTCGGCCAGCCGGTCGCGCGGCGGAGTTTCGTACGGAATTTTCGCCGCCGCGATCTTGCGCTTGGCGCGCACCAGCCGCTGGGCCATCGTCACGGACGGCACCAGGAACGCGCGCGCGATTTCCTCGGTGGACAGTCCGCACAGGGTGCGCAGCGACAGCGCGATCTGCGCTTCCGGCGCGAGCGACGGATGGCAGCAGGTGAAGATTAGGCTCAGGCGTTCGTCGGGCACCGCGCTGTCGGACATGCTGGTAACCGATTCTTCGTGTTCGCTTTCAATCATCCGGCGGACTTCGTCGCTGCGCTCCGCGAAGCGCGAATGCCGGCGGATGCGATCGATTGCCTTGTTGCGCGCCACCCCGACGATCCACGCACGCGGATTGTCCGGGGTTCCATCGCGCGGCCACTGTTCGATCGCCGCGGCGAACGCTTCCTGCACGGCGTCTTCGGCGAGTTCGAAGTCGCCGATGGAGCGAATGACCGTCGCCAGGATTCGTCCGAATTCCTCGCGGTAAAACTTGTCGAACGACTCTGCTTCCATCGCGCTGTGGGCATGAGGCTATTCCACGTTCCCCGGCACAGGCAATTCGAGCATCGGGCGAGCACATCGAAACACGCGATGGCGGCCTGCTCCCGGCCGCGCGATTACATCTCCCAGACCTGGTGCACCTCGATGTGAAAGAAAGGGGGGAATTTCTTCGCCCACTCGAGGGCCTCGGCCTCCGATGCGCAATCGACCATGTAGTAGCCGCCCACTGCTTCCTTGGTTTCGGTGAACGGGCCGTCCACGATGACGCGGCTGCGGTCGGGGCGGATCTTCACGGTCTTGGCTTCTTCGTTGGGGCGCAGCCGCGCCGAATGCACGAGCTTGCCGCTGGCGGTCATCTCGGCGCCCAGCTTTTGAAATTGCGCCAGCATCGATGCGCCTTCGTCCGGACCTGGCTGCGGCAACTTCGGATCTCCACCCACGATCAAAAGCATGTACTTCATTTCCGGTTCTCCTTTTTTGAAATCGATTTGCCTTTGCGTTCCCGTATCGAGTCGGTCTACTCGTGGTAGACCCACCAGAAACCGTCGACTGGCCGGATTTCGATGGTTTCGCCGTCGGTGACTGTCAGCTTCTCCGCCCATCCGGCCGCTTCTTCGAGAGAATCACAGGCGACCAGGTTGATACCTCCGACCACCTCTCGCGTTTCCGCGAAAGGTCCGTCGACAAGACGGGGGCTTCCTCCTGAACGGCGGATCGTGAGGGCCTCGTTTGAGGGCGCCAGCCGCAATCCGATCCACAGTCCCGGCCTCCCGTCGATCATCGCGCGACTGCTGACGTACTCCGCGCCGACCGCTTGATGCTGCCGGATTGCTTTCTTTAACTCGTCTGGAGGAAGGATTCGCGCAGCGCGGTCCTGCTCCACCAGGCTGAGGATGAAGATATTTCCCGGTGACAGCGACGGGGCATGCGAGATCCACCAGAATTCGCGGATCGGTCGAACTTCGGCGACGTGGCTGTCGTGCACATTTTTGAACTTCGCGAACTCGATCGCTTCCTCGCGCGAGTCGAAATCGATGACGTCGAAGCCGCCCATGATTTCCTTGGTCTCGGGAAACGGCCCGTCGGTACGAAAGCGGCGCCCTCCCCGATTGCCGACAGTAAGAGTGGTTTTCGGGCCGCCGTGAAACGGTCCGAGGCCGATCGATGCGAAGATCAGTCCCCGCCTGCCGCCGACAACGCGCGCGCGGAGCAGGTCGTTGAGGGCCTGCTGATGGCATCGGATGCGCTGTTGCATCTCTTCCGCCGATACGCGGCTTCCCTCGTCGCGCGGCTCGCATCCCATCATCGCGTACTTCATGACACCGTCCCTCCCTTAGTCCCGGAGCAGATTGAAAGGCCTTACTTCAATTGACCCGCGGCGAGCGCCCGGAATGCGCGCCGCCAGCTCGATCGCAGCGTCGGCATTGGCCGCTTCCACGATATAAAAGCCCCCGAGCTGCTCCCGGGTTTCGGCGAATGGGCCGTCGGTGAGCATAGTCTTGCCCTTCCTCACGCGCACGGTAGTCGCTGTGGTGGTGGGAGCAAGTGGCGCGGGCGGCACTTCGGCCAGGTACTGGCCGGTACGGCGAATATCGTCGCTAAACTGCTCGTATTCAGCCATTTCCGCGCGCTGCTCCGCGTCGGTCAGCGCATCCCACTCATCTTCTCTCTCGTATATGAGCAGCATGTATTTCATCGTTCTGCCCTATAGTCGAACGAGACGGCGCTGGATCGACACCCCTCCGCTCAGACCAGCGAAATCAGCGACGTCGCGATATAGACCAGGGTAACCAGGCCGAAACAGAGACCCGGCAGCTCGTTCAGCCACGCGTATTGCGCGGTCCGCCCGGCTTCTCCGCACTCGCGTCCCTTTACGACCATCAATCGTCCGAGACTGGTTCTCTTTATCGTCGTGTCCATTTGGTTCGTCCTCCTGCTTCTAAGTCGAACGGACAGGCGCAAATCGACACGGTTTACACCGCTCGGAAAACGGGGCACGATCTCCGTCTCTCATCGCGTGCAAAAGCCAGTCATCAGCGTGATAGGGGCGGGTCTTGCCGGCAGCGAAGCCGCGTGCCAGCTCGCGCGCCGGGGTGTGCGCGTGCGCCTGCACGAGATGCGCCCGGCCAGGACGACGGAAGCGCATCAGACCGGAAACTTCGCCGAGCTGGTTTGTTCCAATTCGCTGCGCAATGCCTCGATGGAGACGGCGGTGGGCGTGCTCAAGGAAGAGATGCGCCGGCTCGGCTCGCTCGTGATGTGCGCGGCGGACCGCGCCCGCGTTCCGGCGGGAGCAGCGCTGGCAGTGGACCGCGAGGATTTTTCCGGGTTCATCACCGCATCGCTCCAGGCGCATCCGATGGTGGAAGTTGTTCGCGAGGAAGCCGTCGCGATTCCCGATGGCCCCGCGATCATCGCGACCGGACCCCTCACCAGCGCCGCGCTCGGTGAGTCGCTCAATCAGCTCATCGGTCCGCGCAATCTCTATTTCTACGATGCGATCGCGCCCATCGTCGCGGCTGATTCGATAGACATGCAGATCGCCTTCCGCGCATCCCGCTACGCGAAGGGCGGCGATGACTACATCAACTGCCCGATGAACGAAGCCGAGTATCACGCCTTCGTCGACGCGGTGGTCGCGGCGGAGAAAGTCGCGCTGCATCCGTTCGAGAAGCCGGTGTACTTCGAGGGATGCATGCCGATCGAGGAGATGGCGCGGCGCGGTCCGATGACGCTCGCGTTCGGGCCCATGCGCCCGGTGGGGCTCACCGATCCGCGCACCGGCCAGCGGCCGTTCGCGGTGGTGCAGCTCCGCCAGGATGATCGCGAGGCGCGTATCTACAACATCGTCGGCTTCCAGACCAAGATGACGTATCCGGAGCAGCGCCGGGTGTTGCGGATGATTCCCGGTCTCCAGCATGCGGAGTTCGTCCGCCTGGGCTCGCTCCATCGCAACACCTTCATCGATTCGCCGCGCCTGCTCCGCCCTACCATGCAACTTCGCGCGCGCGACGATCTCTTTCTCGCGGGGCAGATGGTCGGAGTCGAGGGCTACCTCGAATCCGCTGCAGCCGGCTTGCTCGCGGCGATCAACGCGGCAAACCTGGTTGAAGGACGCGCGCTGGTCGTACCGCCGCCCGAGACCGCGCTCGGATCGCTGGTCGCCTATATCACCGACGCAAGCCGCCGGAACTTCCAGCCGATGAATGCCAATTACGGCCTGATGCCTCCGCTGCCCGGCGTGCGCGGGCGCAGCAAGAAAACCGCGCTGGGAGAGCGTGCGCTGCGCGCGATCGAGGCATGGATCGCGGCAAATGAAATCGAATCGGCCCGCGCCGCACCGCCGGCTGCCACTGCTCTCACCTGAGAACTGTGAAGATCGCCACCTTCGATATCGGTTCGAACACCGTCCTGATGCTTGCGGCGGAAGTCGACGAACAGCGCCGGCCGCGCGTGCTCGCCGAGCTTATGCGCATCACGCGAATGGGCCGCGGCGTCGATAAGAACAAGCGCCTCGACCCGAACTCTGCTGCATCGACGCTTGCGGCATTGGAGGAGTTTGCCGGAAAGGCGCGCGACCTCGGCGTCGAACGCATGGTCGCCGCGGCTACCGCCGCGCTGCGCGATGCATCCGACGGTCCCGAGTTTATCGCGCGCGTCAAGGAACGCGCCGGCCTCACCCTGCAGATCATCCCCGGCTCTGAAGAGGCGGCGCTGTCACACCTCGCGGTCGTGCGCGGACTCAACATCGATCCGGCTTCCCCGCTGCTAATCGTCGATATCGGCGGCGGCTCAACCGAACTCATCCGCGCCGAACCCGGCAAAGACCTTGCGATGGTCAGTCTGCAGATCGGCTCGGTACGGCTGACCGAGCGATGCGTACGCAGCGACCCGCCATCCGACTCCGACGCCGCATCGGTAGCGTCGACGGTGGACAGTGCACTCGATCAACTCGGATGGAACTATCGTCCGGCGAACCTGGTGGGAATTGCCGGCACCGTCACCACCCTGTGCGCGGTCGCACTTGGCCTGCAGACCTATGAAGCCGGCGTGGTTCATGGCCATCGGCTGCCGCGCGCCGAGATCGAGCGCGTCATCAAGCTGATTCGCTCGATGCCGCTGGCGGACAGGCTGAAGCTCCCGGGCCTGCCCGAGGGCAGGGCCGACGTCATATTCGCCGGCGCGACCATCCTGGAACGCGTGATGAAACGATTCAGCGCCGCCGACGTGATGGTTAGCGACCAGGGGGTACGATGGGGGCTGATGTGGCGGGAGATCGACCGGCTGTATACCCCGGAGTGACGGTGGACAAACCGTGGCGCCGCTGCTTGCCCTTAGCGCGCCACAGCCCCATTGTGAACGGCAAGCAATTCCCGACCCCCAAACCAGGAGGGCCAACCCTCGATGACCAAGGCAGAACTCATAGAAGTCGTAGCCAAGGCCACGCGCCTGCCGAAGAAAAAGGCGGAAGATACCCTCGACCTCGCATTCGAGCACATCGCGCGCGCCATCCGCCGCGACAAACGCTTCTGGGTGCCCGGGTTCGGCACCTTCACTGTGCGCCGCCGCAAGGCCCGTGCGGGGTACAATCCGCGAACCAACTCGCCGATGACCATCCCGGCCGCACGCACCATCGGCTTCCGCCCTGCCCCGGAATTGAAGAAAGGGTTGTGAGTATCCGGTTCTAATTCTTCTCCCGAGGGGAGAAGGTGGCGCGTTGCGCGCCGGATGAAGGTCAAGAGAATCTCCGCGCATAGTCGGAGAGACCTTCCTATATCAGCTAAACTCTCTCCTCGATGCGCGTTCCTCTTCTCTTGTTCGTCGCCGCCGTTCTGCTCGGCGGCTTTCTCCGCTTTGTCGACCTCGGCCGCCTCGAAATGTCCGACGATGAGGGCGCGTCATGGGCGGCCGCCGCGCAACCAACCATAGCCGATGTCATTGCAGCCCAGGCGCGCCTCAACCCGGGCAAGATGGCCGTGCATGAGCTCGCGTTGCACGAATGGATGGCGATATTCGGCGACAGTATCGTCGCGCAGCGTGCGCTGTCCGCGATGCTCGGCACCTTGTCGATCGTGATCGTTTTCTGGATCGCCTGGGAACTCCGCGTGACGCGTATCGATGACGATGCCGCGATGATCGCCGCGCTCGGCGCAACCGTGTACGCCGTCAACCTCGTGACCATCAAGTACACGCGCGAAGCACGGATGTATCCCGTGATGCTGACGGCGATTCTGCTGCACGTCGGCTATTTCATTCGCGCAAGTCGGCGCGGCGGAATTCTCAATTACGCCGGGACCGCGATTTTCGCGATCGTTGCGATCGCGGCGAATTTCGCCGCGGCGCTGGTTCCGGCCAGCGAGGGACTGTGGCTGCTCTACCTGCTCGCGCGTTCGGGAATACGGCCCCGGGCTGCGGAATCGCGCCGCGCCTGGTCGCTGATCGTGGCGCTGGCGATCGCCGCGATGGTTTTCGTGGCGCTCTCGATGTCCGCGTTGCGCGGCGCGGCCGGCGCCGTCGAGCGCGGCGCTATCGGTTGGATAAAGCTCCCGGAGCCTTGGGCCCCCGTCGCGCTGTTCAACAAGGCAACCGGCAGTTTCGGGTTTCCGGTTCTGCTGATGGTCGCCGCATGGGGCGTCATCCGCGGATGGCGGCGCAAGCGCGATGCGGTCGCATTCAGCCTGCTCTGGATGTGGGGGCCTCCGGTGCTGATGGTGATCGCGTCCTACGCGATGCGGCCGCTGTTCGTCGAGCGCTACGCGCTCTCCAGCTTCGCGCCGTTCTTCATCCTGGTCGGTATCGGAATTTGGGAACTCGGGAATTCGCGATGGCGCACCGTGGCGCTTCTCATCGTCGTCGCCGTCTCGATCGGCCATATCGTCGTCTTCAACCGCAAAGAGCACGACGCGCAATGGCGCGAGGCAGCCGTACTCGGCGCCGCTAATCTTCGCGGCGGCGAGACGATGACGGCGGTTCCCGGCTATTCAATTTCGGTCACGCGCTTCTACCTGCCGCAGGCGGAGCGCGATCGAACCGTGGACTACGTTCGCGGCAGCACGGAAGCTGCTGTGGTACTTCTGCGCGACCATGGGGTGTCGGCGAACGTCGACTCCGCGATTCACCAGGAATATCCAGTCGAGCTGGCCCATCTGCGGGGCGTCATCATCCTGCGAAAGTAGCGCCCTAAGTGGCGGCGCGGTCCGTTAGCTCGCGCCACCGATTCCTCCGCTGCTTCTAGCTTCCGAAACGCGCGAGCGGCTAAGTTGGGAGGAACGCGTCTCGTCCAAAGGAGCCAGCCATGCCCGATGCCGCCGCACTCAAGAACGAACAGCGTGTCAGTTGGGACGAAGCCGCCGCCGGATGGAAAAAATGGTGGCCCAGCTTTGAGCGTGCTGCCCAGGCGGTGAATGATCGCCTGGTAGCGCTGGCCCAAATCAAACCCGGCAATCGCGTTCTCGATATCGCCACCGGCAACGGCGAGCCTGCCGTGACCGTGGCGCGCAAGGTTGGCGCCGCCGGGAAAGTCGTGGCAGTCGATCAATCGCCCGGAATGCTCGCGATCGCGCGCGAGCGCGCCGCCGCCCTTGGGGTCAGCAATATCGAGTTCGTGGAATCCGACGCGGAATCGCTGAAGCTCGATGCGCATAGCTTCGATGCGGGCGTGTGCCGATGGGGCCTGATGTTCATGCCGGATCTGGCCGGCGTCGTGCGCCTGATCCATCGCGCGCTCAAACCGGGCGCGCGCTTTGCAACCGCGGTCTGGAACACCGGAGACAAGGTGCCGATGATCTTCCTTGCCGCCGAGACAGTACGCAACATCACCGGGCAGAAGCCACCGCCGCCCGATGCGCTGGTGCCCACGCGCCTGGCGGACACGTCGATCCTCAAATCGGCGCTGGAAGCGGCCGGATTCTCGGAAATCGCCATCGAACGCATGATGGTGACTTTCGAATTCGATTCGCCGCAGAAGTTCGTAGAGTTTCGCACCGAGCTGGGAGGCGCCGCTGCGATGATGGCGAAGCTGACGCCGGATCAGCGCGCGCAAGTGAAGGACGCCCTCGCCGATGCGGTGAAGAAATTCGAGGGCGGCGACGGCCGCGTCCGCTTGCCGAATGAAACGATCTGCTTTTCGTCGCGAGCCTGAATCAGTCCGGCGTCGCCTGGCGCTGCGATGACTCCGCGCAGTTCGTGGAAACGACTCGTCCCGGACTGGGCCAGAACCATATGGCGAGGGAGCCGCGTGCGCCTGGACGGGCTCCTGATGAGGGGCGGCTGCTGACCGGCGCGCGTAAATGCAGCGATCTCACTCAGATGACTCTTCCGGTTCCTGCTCTTCCGACGGCTGCGGCTCGACAACATTGGCGCCGTTGAGCATCCGCAGTATCTGTATCGCGATTCGTCCCACTTTCGCCTTGCGATTGGCGATCACTACCGCTCCCGTGCCGGTATTCCTGACGAATCCGATATAGCTGAAGAAGCCGGACGCCGCGCCGTTCTTCCAGATGACGAGGTTGCTCGTGCCGCGCATCTCGAACATCTGCCACGCCAGCCCCACCGACGTTCCCGGCATCCCGCCCGCGTGCAAGGGGCGCTGGAGGTCCGGTAGCAACGCGCTCAAGGGCGTGTTCATCTGGCCCATGTTGAAGCCGAGATAACGCATCATGTCGTCCATCGTGGACCGCAGCGCGCCCGCGCCGTTGAAGGCGGGCCAGGTGGGATTGTCATGCGGCTTCGGCATCCCGGCCGGGCTGTATCCCTGCGCCTGCCGCGCCAACTCGTCGGGCGTCAACGCGATGCGCGTATCCGTCAATCCGAGCGGCACGCAGATGTCGCTTTCGACGAGCTGTTGGTAGTCCTTCCCGGTCGCGCGTTCGAGTGCATGGGCGAGCAGCGCGAAGCCCCAGTTCGAGTATTCGAATCGTTCACCGGGCGCGCGCGTAAGGCGATACGCACTGGTCATCCGGTACATCTCGTCCACGCTGAGCTGGCTCCGTCCGCCGAGTCGCGGATCCTTCGGCAGTCCGGAGGTGTGCGTCGCGAGATCGATGAGGCGGATCTCTCGCCCGCCGTAACTCGGCACCTTGACCCAATCGGGAACGTATTTCTGCAGCGGATCGTTGTAGCTCACAACGCCACGCTGGACGTAGATCGCCAGCAGCATCGCGGTGAACGTCTTCGTGATCGATCCGATTTCCCACACCGTCTGTGCGTTCGGCCGCACACCTGACCCGACCGCGATTTCTCCGTAGCCCCGCACGAACCGATCGCTGCCCCGCATCACGCCGACGATGAGTCCCGGAACCTCGCCCTTGCGAACCGGAGCGGACGCCATCTCGTCAATACGTGCGCGCGTCTCCGGCGCAATTTCCGCGCGTGCGGTCCCGGCGAGTAATCCGAAGACTGCCAGCGCGAGGAGGAATTGCGAAAACTGCCGCATATTGAACCTGCTAGAGAACCAGACGCATCGATGCAAAGCCAGCCGCTCGGCGAGCCTGTGGCAATAACGACCTGATGTGGTAGTAAAGAATCTGCTCGTGCCTGCCCGCCTTCGCGCGGAATGCACCCGCTAAATCTTGCGTTACAAGGAGCATCTGGAATGAAAGCCGCCGTGTTTCATGGCCCCAAGCAGCCGCTCAGCATCGAAGACGTCGAAATCGACAAGCCCCAGGATCGTGAGGTCCTCGTGCGCACTGTCGCCAGCGGCGTGTGCCATAGCGATCTGCATTTCGTCGATGGTTTCTACCCCTACGCCGCGCCCGCGGTGCTCGGTCACGAGGCGGCAGGAGTCGTCGAGGAAGTCGGCAAACAGGTCAGTTACCTCAAGCCGGGCGATCACGTGATCGCGTGCCTCAGCGTGTTCTGCGGCAATTGCGAGCAGTGCATGGCGGGTCACCCGAATCGATGCTCCAACAAGGCTGCGACCCAGCGCGACCCCAAGGACAAGCCCCGCATCTCGCAGAAAGGCAAACTCATCAACCAGTTCCTCGACATCTCGTCGTATTGCGAGCGGATGCTGCTGCATGAGAACGCGCTGGTGAAAATCAACAACGACATCCCGCTCGATCGCGCCGCGCTGGTCGGATGCGGCGTCACCACGGGCGTCGGCGCCGTACTCAACACCGCGAAGGTCGAGCCGGGCTCCACGGTCGCGGTCTTCGGATGCGGCGGCGTCGGACTCGCGGCAATCCAGGGCGCGCGCATCGCGGGCGCGCGGAAGATCATCGCGGTGGATATGTTCGAGGGGAAACTCGCGATGGCCAAGCGGCTGGGCGCGACCGACTCGGTCGATGCATCCGCGAGCGATCCCATCGAGGAGATCAAGAAGCTCACGGGCGGCGGCGTTGATTACGCTTTCGAAGCGATCGGCCTCAAGAAGGCCGCCGAGCAGGCTTTCAACTCGCTCAAGCCCGGCGGCACCGCGACCGTGATCGGCATGATTCCGGTCGGCCAGAAAGTCGAGATCGACGGCTTCATGTTCCTGACTGAGCGCAAGCTCCAGGGCAGCAACATGGGATCGAACCGTTTCCGTATCGACATGCCCCGCTACCTCGATTTCTATCTGCAGGGCCGTCTCAAGCTCGACGAGATGATCAGCAAGCGCGGCAAGCTCGAGGACGTGAACGAGGCGTTCCGCGCGATGAAGGCGGGAGAAGTCGCCCGCACCGTGTTGATGTTCCAGTAAGGAGAGACCAATGAAAGCTGCAATTTACCACGGACCGAATCAGCCGCTCACCATCGAGCAGGTCGATATCGACGAACCGAAGGAACGCGAAGTGCTCGTGCGCACCGTCGCCAGCGGCGTGTGCCACAGCGATCTCCATTTCGTGGATGGCCTCTACATGTGGCCGACACCGGCGATTCTCGGGCATGAAGCGGCCGGAGTAGTCGAGAAAGTCGGATCGCAGGTGAGCTATCTCAAGCCCGGCGACCACGTGATCGCGTGCCTCAGCGTGTTCTGCGGCTACTGCGAAGAGTGCATGTCCGGCCACCCGAACCTGTGCTCCAACAAGGCCGCCACGCAGCGCGGGCAGCAGGACAAGCCCCGCCTGTCGCAGAAGGGCAAGCCGGTCAACCAGTTCGCGGATCTCTCCGGCTACGCCGAGAAGATGCTGGTGCATGAGAACGCGCTGGTGAAAATCGACAACGACGTGCCGCTCGATCGTGCCGCGCTCATCGGATGCGGCGTGATGACGGGAGTCGGCGCGGCGCTGCATACCGCGAAGGTGTCGCCGGGATCGCAGGTGGCGGTGTTCGGTGCGGGCGGTGTTGGACTCGCGATTATCCAGGGCGCGCGCGTGGCAGGAGCGCGAATGATAATCGTGGTCGACAAATTCAAGAACAAGCTCGACCTGGCGCTGAAGCTCGGCGCGACTCACGCCGTCGATGCATCCGCGGGCGACCCGGTCTCGAAGATCATCGAACTCACTGGAGACGGCGTCGATTACTCATTTGAAGCGATCGGACTCAAGGTCGCCGCGGAGCAGGCATATCAATCAATCCGCCCGGGCGGCATTGCCACGATCGTCGGAATGGTGCCGCTGGGGCAGAAGGTTGAAGTCGACGGCTTCTCGCTGCTGTTCGAGAAGCGCATCCAGGGCTGCTTCATGGGCTCGAACCGCTTCCGCATCGACATGCCGCGCATCATCGACCTCTACCGCCAGGGCCGCATCAATCTCGATGACATGGTAAGCCGCCACGGTAAGCTCGAGGACGTAAACGAAGCCTTCCGCGCGATGAAAGCGGGAGAAGTCGCCCGTACGGTGCTGATGTTCGAATAGCTGCCCGCGGTTAGAGACGCAAAGAGGCGATCGAAACTCCGGTCGCCTCTTTCTTTTTCGATGGTTCCGCTCATCCGGGAAGTGAGCGCCGGCGGTTTCACGAACACCATGCAGTAATGCTGGATGGTTCTGCTGATTGGCCATTCCAGCGTGTCGGTGAGCCGAAAGCCGCTCTTCGTCAGTTCTTCTTCCACGATTCGTTTGGGGACGCCGTGACCGCCCCGGTTCGACGGCACCCCGGGCGGCGGCGGACCGGCGACGGGGGTCGGCTCGAAATCTATGATCGCAAGCCGTCCGCCTGGACGCATCGCGATGTACAGCGAGCGGTCGATGTCAATTGGATCGGTAAGATGATGATACACATCGCGAAGGAAGATGGCGTCGCAACAATCGCGCGACAAGCCGGTGTCATGTTGCGTCGCGACAACCGGCACTATGATCCCGCCGGGGACTTTTCGCGCGCCGTTTCGGATTTTCTTGAGCAGCTCCGGATCGATTTCAGTCGCGTAGACCTTTCCTCCAGGCTGTACGCGCGCTGCTATCGCGATCGAGACCTCACCCGAGCCGGCGCCCACGTCGGCAACCGAAGAACCAGGTTTGAGCGCGAGGACTTGCGAGAGATGATCGATTTCCGAATCGGGCTTGCGGCAGCCAGCGGAGAAAAGAATCGTCGCGGCCAAAAGAGCCGCCGCGATACGCCAGGTTTGGGTTCTGGCCGACAATCGAACTCGGAGCGGATCCCGGAAGGGGCGAGCGAGCGCCCGGTCAGATCAGCCGCAGTTCTTTCATCGCGGCCTTGAGCTTCTCCGCGGCCGGCGGGGTCATCGGCACCAGGGGCAGGCGCAGCTCGTTGCAGCACTTGCCCATCAGCGCCATCGCCTGCTTCACGCAGATCGGATTGGTCTCGAGAAACAGTGCGCGCATCAGCGGCAGCATCTTGTAGTGCAGCGCACGCGCGCGCTCGAAATCTCCCGCCAGTCCCGCCGCGGCCAGGTCGTGCATCTCGCGCGGCATCACGTTGCCGATCGTCGCGATAACTCCCTTCGCGCCAATCGACATCAGAGGAACGGTCAGCGCATCGTCGCCCGACAGCACGGTGAACTTGTGATTAGTCAGCCGCAGGATGTCCGAGGTCTGCTCGGTCGATCCCGACGCTTCCTTGACGCCGACGACGTTCTTCACCTCCGCCATCCGCGCGAAAGTCTCCGGTGCAATATTCGACCCGGTCCGGCCCGGAATGTTGTAGGCGATTAGCGGCAAGTCCACGCTGGTCGCGATCGTCTTGTAGTGCCTGAAGATGCCTTCCTGGGTCGGCTTGTTGTAGTACGGCGAGATCAGCAGCGCGCCGTCGGCGCCCATCTCGCGCGCCGATGCGGTCAGGCGAATCGCCTCCGCCGTCGAGTTTGATCCCGTGCCCGCGACGACCGGCACCCGTTTGCGGGTCTGCTCGATGGTGATCTTGATGACGCGTTCGTGCTCGGCGTGGCTGAGCGTGGCCGACTCCCCGGTCGAGCCGCACGGCACCAGGCCGTCGATGCCGCTCTGGATCTGCCATTCGATCAATTCGCGCAGCGCCGGTTCATCGACCGCGCCGTCGCGAAACGGGGTGATAATTGCCGTCAAAGCACCGTGGAACATTGCCCGCCCTCCTAGTCGCCGACCGGGACCATCTCGGCATCGCCCAGCTCGACCCGCCCGCTGAACACCTCGATAGCCTCGCCTGTCATAAAGACGTGATTCGCCCCTTCGCCGTTATCACGCCATTCGATCTCGAGATTCCCGCCGCGGAGCTCAACGGCAGCCTTGCGGTCAGCGTGCCCCGTCAGAACTGCCGCGACCAGCGATGCGCACGCGCCCGTGCCGCACGCCAGCGTCTCCCCGGAACCACGCTCCCACACGCGCATCCGGAGCCGATCTTTCGACAGCGGAAGAATAAATTCGGTGTTCACGCGCTTGGGAAAAAACGGGTGGTTCTCGAACTGCCGCCCCAGCCGCGCAAATTCGAACACGTCGAGTTTGAAAACCGACTCGTCCTTGACGAACACCACGCAATGCGGATTCCCCATCGAGACCGCGGTGATTCTCTCCATCCGCCCGCCCACTTCGAGCGGATAGTCGATCACGTGGCCGTCCGCCGCCACGGGAACCTGACGTCCCTCGAGAATTGGCTCACCCATGTCCACGGTTGCGCTCTGCACCTTGCCGTTCGCAACCTGGAGCTGGATGGTCTTCAATCCCGCATCGGTCTCGATCACCATCGGGTTCGCCTGCACGATCCCGCGCTCGTACGCAAGCCGCGCGACGCATCGGATTCCGTTGCCGCACATGTCGCCGCGGCTGCCGTCGGCGTTATACATCTCCATCCGCAGGTCGGCCGCGTGTGACGGCGCCAGCATAATCAGCCCGTCGCCACCCACGCCGAAATGCCGGTCCGCAAGCCGCTTCGACAGGGCCGCCGGGTCGGCGGGGCGCGCCTTCAACGCAACGACATAGACGTAGTCGTTGCCGCACCCGTGCATCTTGGTGAATTCAAGCGATGCCATGGCTTACTTGCTGCGCAGCTCGATCAGCTTCTCGCCACGAATAATGTCCTCGAAGCTGTCACGCTCGCGAATCACGTGCGCGTCGGCGCCATCGACCAGTATCTCGGCCGCGCGCGGACGGCTGTTGTAGTTCGATGCCATCACGAAGCCGTATGCGCCGGCACTCATCAGCGCCAACAGGTCACCCGTCTTCGGTTCGGGCAGCTCGCGCGCGAGTGCAAGAAAATCGCCGCTCTCGCACACCGGTCCTACGACGTCGGCCACGACCGGCTCGCCGAGGTTGCGGCGATCCACCGGGCGAATCTCGTGATAGGCCTCGTACAGCACGGGACGGATTAAATCGTTCATCGCGCCATCGATCACGATAAAGCGCTTTACGTCGGTTTCCTTCACGTACAGCACGCGCGTCACGAAAATGCCGGCGTTGCCAACCAGCACGCGCCCGGGTTCGACAACAATTTTGAGCCCCAGGTCGCGAATCGGCTTGAGCAACACCTTCGCATATTCGGCCGGCAGCGGGGGCTGCTCCTGGTACGGGATACCAAGCCCGCCGCCCAGGTCGAGATACTTGAGCGCGATTCCGTCCGAACGCAGTCCGACCACGATCGCCTTCACCTTTTCGGCCGCTTCATTGAACGGCCCGGTCTCGGTGATCTGGGATCCGATATGCGTGCTTAGCCCGACCAGCTCCAGGTTCTTAAGTCCGCGCGCGTCGGCGTAGTAGTCCTGCACCTGCGAGAGCGGCACGCCGAACTTGCTGTCGCGATGCCCGGTGGAGATATGCGGATGCGTTCCCGGGTCGAGATCGGGATTCACGCGCAGGCTGACCGGTGCGTGCTTCCCGATCCTGCCCGCGACCGTGTCGATTCGATGCAGCTCCGGGCGTGACTCGACGTTGATCATCATGATGCCGGCTTTGAGCGCGGCCTCGATCTCCTCGTCCGTCTTTCCCACGCCGGAGAAAACTATTTTCGAAGCATCCGCGCCCGCGCGCAGGCATCGCATCAGCTCGCCCCCGGAAACGATGTCGAACCCGGAGCCCATCGATGCGAACAGCTTGAGGATGCTCAGGTTCGACAGCGCCTTCATCGCAAAGCAGATCAGGTGATCCGTCCCTGCGAAGGCCTCGTCGAAAACCCGGAAATGCCGCCGCAGCGTGCGCGCGCTGTACACGTACAGGGGCGTGCCGAACCGTTTGGCGAGATCGGCGACAGCGATATCTTCAGCGTAGAGTTGGTCGTTTTTGTATTCGAAGTAATTCATTTAGTGGCAGCTATAAGCGATTTCAGCCGGTGCGCGTTGGTGAAAATCGGTTTTATCACAGCGCGCAAGAATGAATAAACGGGAGCAGGTCACGGGCAGAATCCACGGATTCAGCAGAACACGCAGATCAGGATGGACTCCGAGCCTGCGTGGTCTGTGAAATCTTTGGATTTCCTTTATGGCAACGGCAGAGGCGTGGGCGTCGGGATTACAAAGTTTTCCGGATTCGGTGGAGGCCGCGGGACCGTTCTTTCGATACTGGCCGGATTCGACGGCATGCTCTTGTAGTTGTCCTGCGTGTACGAGATGACCTGGTAGGTATAGGACTGGCCCATCGCGGCGCCGCCGTCGATAAGGCTGAACGTCTGCTGCTGCTGGAAGCGGGACTGGTCCGTGACCGGCACCTCGCCGACCTCGCTAAAGACCCCGTTGCCCTCCGACCGCATGATCGAGAAGTAACCCAGGTTACGCATTTTGCCGCCCATCTCGTAGGTCGTCGGCCGCCCCCAAGTCAGCTTGATTCCGCCTTTCACCGAGACTGCGTGCAAGTCCAGGATGCGCTGCGGGCGCGCGGCTTGCGGCGGCACCGGGGGAGACTTGACGCCGCATCCCACCCACGATGCGGCGGCGAAGAATGAAAGCATTGCGACGATCGCAAGGACCCCGAACCGTGACCTCATCGGCCGAGTTCCTTCAGGCGCTTGCGGATGGCCTCGGGCGCGGGCCCGCCCACGACGGCACGCCGCACCAACGAATTTTCCGCGCTGAGTAATTCGATCGCATCTTCCTTGAACGCGGTCGAATGACGATGGAGATCGGCGAGCACCAGCTCCTCGAGCTGCTTGCCTGCGTCCGCCGTCTCGCGCACCAGCGCACCGATAACCTCGTGCGCCTTGCGAAACGGCATCCCACGCGCCACCAGGTACTCCGCGAGGTCCGTCGCCAGCGCAAATCCTCCGGCAGCCCGGCGCATCGCCGCCCGATCGAACCGGAGCGCGCTCCATAGCTTCGCCATCAGGTCGAGCGCCGGCATAATCGTATCGAGCGCATCGAATACGCGCTCCTTGTCTTCCTGCAAATCCGAATTATACGCGAGCGGCAGGCCCTTGAGCGTCGTCAGCATCGCGACCAGGTCGCCGATTACCCTTCCGGTCTTGCCGCGAATCAGCTCGGCCAGGTCCGGATTCTTCTTCTGCGGCATCATCGAGCTGCCGGTCGAGAACTCATCCGGTAAAATCGCGAAACCGAATTCCGACGACGTCCACAGAATCAGCTCCTCGCACATGCGCGACAGATGCACCGCAAGGATCGCCGCCGCCGACAGGAAATCGAGCACGAAGTCGCGGTCCGAAACCGCATCCATGCTGTTCTGCGCCACGCGCTTGAAGCCCAGCTCGCGCGCGACCATCTTGCGATCGATGGGCAGCGTGGTCGCCGCCACCGCGCCTGCTCCCAGAGGCATCACGCTGGTGCGCGCCAGCGCCTGTGCGAATCGCTCCCGGTCGCGATCGAACATCTCGACGTAGGCGAGCGCGTGATGCGCCAGCGACACCGGCTGCGCGCGCTGCAGATGCGTATATCCCGGCATAACCGTCTCGAGATTGCGGCGCGCGACTCGAATCAGCGCGGCGCGCAGCACCCGCACCGACTCATCGACGTCCTCCAGCTCATCGCGCAGGAAGAGCCGCAGGTCCAGCGCGACCTGGTCGTTGCGCGACCGGGCGGTATGCAGCTTGCGGCCCGGATCGCCGATTTTCGCGATCAGGCGCCGCTCGATTGCGAGATGGATATCCTCGTCCGCGATATCGAAGCGAAAGCGCCCCGCGTCGATTTCCTGCTCGATCTGGCCGAGCGCGCGCTCGATCGCGCGGGCCTCCGATGCGCGAATCAAGCCGACCCGCGCGAGCATCCGCGCATGCGCTATCGAACCGAGGATGTCGTGACGGTACAGGCGTCGATCGAACGGCAGCGACGCGGTGAACCGCTCGACCTCGGGCAGGCGACCGCGAGCAAACCGTCCCCGGATGATGTTGCCCGATTTTTTGGATTTACCCTTCAAGCTCGCAGCCTTCCGGTCTCCTATCCTTGTCCAGGGAGAGGACCAAGGTGAGGTGCAACAATCGCACTACAGCTAACGTCACGCCCCGGGATCGCCTTCGCGCGACCGACCCCCATCCGGAGCGCAGCGCGCCGCCTTCTCCCTTCGGGAGAAGGACTTTCAAAGTCAATCATTCCGTGTGACGCGTGCGGCAGAGGCATCCGCGCGCGGCGCAACTGGTGGTGCCGTCGGGATGCGTGATGTGCACGTCGAACTTGTGGCCGCATCGCGGGCAATGGCCGGCCCGCACCCGCGGCACCAGCTTGGGCGCCTTGTGTGGTGGCCGGAATTGGATGACCTTGCCCAAAACTCACTTCCCCTTTGCGGCCTTCCCACCCTGCACGCGAGCCAGCGCGCGCAGGCGCGTACCCGCAAGGCGGATGAATCCCGTCGCGTCCGATTGCTCGTACCCGCCTGCCTCATCCATGCTCGCGATCGCAGGATCGTATAGTGAATCAGGCGATTTGCGTCCCACGATCGTCGCCGAGCCCTTGTAGAGCTTCAGCCGCGCCGTCCCGTTGACGTTGCGCTGCGCATTGTCGACCAGCGCCTGCAAGGCCTCGCGCTCGGGCGCGAACCAGTAGCCGTAGTACACCATCTCAGCGTAGCGCGGAATGAGCGAATCGCGTAGATGCGACACCTCGCGGTCCAGGGTCAATTGCTCGACCGCCCGATGCCCATGCATCAGGAGCGTCACGCCCGGGGTCTCGTAAACCCCGCGCGACTTCATTCCCACGTAGCGATTCTCGACCAGGTCCACGCGCCCGATTCCGTGCCGCCCGCCAATTTCGTTCGCGCGCCCGATGATCGCGACGGGAGCCAGGCGCTCGCCGTTGATCGCGACCGGGTTCCCCGCCTCGTACTCGACCTCAACGTACTCAGGCTTGTCCGGGGCATCCTCAGGCGCCACCGTCAGCCGGAACATATCCTTATACGGCTCGCGCCACGGGTCTTCGAGCAAGCCGGCCTCGTAGCTGATATGGACCAGGTTGCGGTCCATCGAGTACGGCTTCTCCTTGCTGGCGGTGATCGGAATCTTCTTGTCTTCGGCGTACGCGATCATGTCGGAGCGGCCCTGGAAGGTCCAATCTGCCGTCCGCCACGGCGCGATAATTTTCAGCTCGGGCGCGAGCCGCGCCAGCGTGAGCTCGTAGCGTACCTGGTCGTTGCCCTTGCCGGTCGCGCCGTGGGCCACCGCTTCCGCGCCTTCGGCGCGCGCGATTTCGGCCAGCTTCTTCGCGATCACGGGTCGCGCAATCGAAGTGCCAAGCAGGTAGTAGCCTTCGTAAACCGCGTTCGCGCGCATCATGGGAAACACGAAATCGCGCGCGAACTCCTCGCGCAGGTCCGCGAGAATAAACTTGCTCGCGCCCGTCTTGAGCGCTCGCTCTTCCAGTCCTTCCGTCTCGTCGGCCTGGCCGACGTCGGCGCAATACGCGACGATCTCGCACTGGAAGCGATCCTTGAGCCATCGCAGCATGACCGAGGTATCGAGTCCGCCCGAATAGGCGAGCACCATTTTCTTGATATTGTCGGTGGCCACTTTCGTGCTCCCGTTTATGAGCCGTGTGTGAGCGCGGTTTGTCCCAGGACTTCCGGCCGCAGCAGCCAGACCATCACCGCCTTTTGTGCGTGCAGCCGGTTCTCGGCCTGGTCAAGAACGATCGAACGCGGGCCGTCGAGGACCGCATCGGTGATTTCTTCGCCGCGATGCGCCGGCAGACAGTGCATCACGAGCGCGTGATGCGCCGCATGCCCCAACAATGCATCGTTCACCTGGAAGTCGCGGAAATCGCGCCGGCGTTGCGCCGCCTCTTTCTCCTGGCCCATCGAGGTCCACGTGTCCGTGTAAACCACGTCCGCATCTTTCACCGCCTCGACAGGGTCGTGAGTCAGGATCCCGAGCTCTTCACGCCGGAAACGCGTGAGAAAGCTCTTCTCGGGCTCGTAGCCCTTCGGAACTCCCAGCCGCAGCTCGAAACCGAACTGGGCCGCCGCTTCGATCCAGCTATTCGCCATGTTGAAACCGTCGCCGACGAAGGCGATGCGCAGTTTCTTCAGATCGCGTCCAAAGTGCTCCTGGAGCGCCTGTAAATCCGCGAGTAGCTGGCACGGATGCAACCGGTCCGTGAGCGCATTGATCACCGGAACCGAGGCCTCCCTGGCCAGCTCGAGGCAGGTGTCGTGCGAGAAGGTCCGAATCATGATCAGATCGACCCATCGCGACATGTTCCGTGCGACATCTTTTGCGGATTCGCGCTCACCTATCCCGATATCGTTCGGCGCCAGGTAAATCGCATGGCCGCCGAGCTGCGCCATGCCGGTTTCGAAACTGATTCGCGTGCGCAGGGAAGGCTTCTGGAAAATCATCGCGAGCGTCTTGCCGCGCAGGTACGGATGCTCGATTCCGGATTTGAGTTCTGACTTCAAGCGCGCCGCCAACGCCAGCAGGCCGCTCAGCTCCGCTTCGGTCAACGAGCTCATGTCGAGGAAGTCTCGCTTGGCGGGAGGCTCGCTTCCGCCCTGCCCTTCGACCGCTCGTTTGCGCTGCGCTGCCATGGCGCTCATGCGGGCATCGGCGCCGTCCGCAGCGCCCTTTCGATTATCGCGAGGCCCTGGTCCGCATCTTCACGCGAGAGATTGAGGGGAGGCAGCATCCTGAGCACGTTGCCCGCGGTGCCGTTCACGAGCAGCTTCTCCTTGAGACACGCGTCGACGACCGGCTTTGGATCGTGCTTCAGCACCACGCCGATAATCATGCCGAGGCCGCGCACTTCCCTGATGCGATCGCAGGTCTTCGCCACCTCGCGCAGGCGCCCGATGATATGCGCGCCCATGCGGGTCGCGTTCTCCAGCACTTTCTCTTCTTCGATCGCCTCGACCGTCGCGAGTCCGGCCGCGCACGAGACCGGGTTTCCGCCGAAGGTGGTGCCGTGACTTCCCGGAGTCAGGCTCGACGCGATCTCGCTCTTCGCGATCATCGCGCCCAGCGGCAGTCCTCCGCCCAATGCTTTTGCCAGGGTGATGATGTCCGGCTTGATGCCGGCGTGCTCGTAGGCGAAGAACTTGCCGGTGCGTCCAATTCCGACCTGGATCTCGTCCAGGATCATCAGCAGCTTGTTGCGATCGCAGAACTCGCGCACGCGCTTCAAGTAGTCCAGCTTCGGAACGACCACCCCGCCCTCGCCCTGGATCGGCTCGATCATCACCGCGACCGTGTTCTCGCCGATCGCGCGGCCGAACGCCTCGACGTCGTCGAACGGCGCCATCTTGAAGCCCGGGACCAGCGGCTGGAATCCCTGGTGATATTTCTCCTGCCCGGTCGCGCTCAGCGTGGCGAGCGTGCGGCCGTGGAACGATCCGAGAGTCGCGATTATCTCGAAGCGGCCGCCGCCGTCCTTGTGGCCCCATCGCCGCGCCAGCTTGATTGCGGCCTCGTTGGCCTCCGCGCCCGAGTTGCCAAAGAACACGCGCCCGTCGCCAAATCGCTTTGCGAGCTGCTCGGCGAGCCGCGCGGTCGGCTCGGTATGGAAGATGTTCGAGACGTGCATCAGGCGCTCGGACTGCTTGCGGATGGCGCGCACGACGCGCGGATGCGAATGGCCCAGGTTGGTGACCGCCAGCCCGCAGAAGAAATCCAGGTAGCGATTGCCGTCCGCGTCTTCAAGGTAAGATCCATTGCCGCGCACCAGCGCGATCGGAAGGCATCCGTAGATGTCGACAAGGTTCCGGTGCGTGAGATCGACGATTTGCGAATTGTTCATGTGCGCGCCTTTCAGGCTTTCCGCCTGTGTCCGTGAGCGAGATCGGAAACGCGAGCGCGACGCTGCACCACCTCGGTGCCGACGCCGAGCCGGGTGAAGATCTCGAGCAGGACGGCGTGGCGCACGCGGCCGTCTATAATATGGGTCTTCGCGACGCCCTTTTGCAGCGCGTCGATACAGCATTCGACCTTGGGAATCATGCCCTCGTGGATCACGTCGCGCGCGATCAGCTTGCGCGCCTCGGCCGCATCGAGCGTCGAGATCAGCCGCCCCTCGCGATCCTTCACGCCTTCCACGTCGCTCAGCAGGATCAATTTCTCCGCCTTGAGCGCGGCGGCAATTTCGCCCGCCGCCACGTCGGCATTGATGTTGTAGGTCTGACCGTCGCGGCCGACTCCTGTGGGAGCGATCACCGGAATGAAATTGTTCGCTTCGAGCGTCCGGATGACGTCGGGGTTGATGCGATCCACTTCGCCGACCAGCCCGATGTCGAGCTTGCTCTTGCGGCCGTTGTCGTCGCGCACCACCATGTGCATCTTGCGCGACACGATGAGGTCGCCGTCCTTGCCCGACAGCCCCACGGCGCGCCCGCCGTGCCGCGAGATCATCGCGACCAGGTCCTTGTTGATTCGCTGCAGGACCATCTCGGCCGCTTCCATCGTCGCCTCGTCCGTCACGCGCATCCCGCGCACGAACTTCGATTTCAGCCCGAGCTTGCCGATCAGCTCCGTGATCTGCGGACCTCCGCCGTGCACGATCACGGGATTCATGCCGACCAGGTCGAGCAACACCATGTCCTCGGCGAAGCTCGCGCGCAGCTCCTCGGTGGACATCGCGTGTCCGCCGTACTTGACCACGATAGTCTTGCCGCGGAAGCGCCGAATGTAAGGCAGCGCTTCGATCAGGACTTCGGCCCGCTGGGTAATGTCTTTCACTTCTCCTCCGAGCATGCGCTCACGCGGCAATCAAAACAGGCTTGCTGGCGGCGCGCAATTACCGGCGTGTGAACTCGGTCCGCGCTGCCCGCAAGCCGTTTATTCTAAAGGATGAAACGGGACAGGTCTTCATCCTTGACGATTGGGTCAAGGTAGCGATGGACATACGCCGCGTCGACAACCACCTCGCGGTTGCTCATCTCCGGCGCATCGAACGACAGCTCATCGAGCACTCGCTCCATCACCGTGTGCAGCCGGCGGGCGCCGATATTCTCGCTGCGCGAGTTCACCTTTGCGGCGATCTCCGCGAGCGCCCCGACGGCATCTTCGGTGAAAACCAGCTTCACGCCCTCGGTGGCCATCAGCGCCACGTATTGCTTGGTCATCGCGTTTTCGGGCTCGGTCAGGATGCGGACGAAATCGTCGCGAGTGAGCGCCCCCAGTTCGACGCGGATAGGAAAGCGCCCCTGGAATTCCGGGATCAAGTCGGACGGTTTTGAAGTGTGAAAAGCGCCCGACGCCACGAACAGGATATGGTCGGTGCGCACCGCGCCGTATTTCGTGTTCACGGTCGAACCTTCGACGATCGGCAGCAGGTCGCGCTGTACGCCCTCACGCGACACGTCGGGGCCGCGGCTCGACTCGCGGCCGGCGATCTTGTCGATCTCGTCGATGAACACGATGCCGGACTGCTCGGCGCGATGGATCGCGTCCTGCGCGACTGATTCCATGTCGACCAGCCGCGCCGCCTCTTCCTGCGTCAGCATCTCGATCGCCTCGGGAATCTTGACCTTACGCGTCCGGGTCTTCTTGGGCATGATCTGGTTCATGAGCTCCTTCATGTTGAAGCCCATCTCCTCCATGCCCTGCGGCGTGAAGACTTCGACCATCGGAGTCGCGGTCGCGCTGACCTCGATTTCGACTTCGCGATCGTCCAGATGACCCTCGCGCAGCAGCTTGCGCAGCTTCTCGCGCGTGTCCTTGTGTGAATCCTCTTCGATCGGCTGCAAGCGCCCCTCGGCCGTAATTCCGGCCGGACGCCGCACCTTGGTGGGCGGAGGAAACAGAATATCGAGCAGCCGCTCCTCGGCGCTTTCGCGCGCTTTAAACGCAACCCGCTCGCGAGCCTCTTCCCGCACCATCTTGACGGAGATTTCAGCGAGGTCGCGAATCATCGATTCAACATCGCGTCCGACGTAGCCGACCTCGGTGTAGCGCGATGCTTCCACCTTGATGAACGGAGCCTGCGCCAGGCGCGCCAGCCGCCGCGCGATCTCGGTCTTGCCGACGCCGGTGGGACCGATCATCAAAATATTCTTGGGGGCGATTTCCTCGCGCAGCTCCGGCGCAACATTCTGCCGTCGCCATCGGTTTCGAAGCGCAATCGCCACCGCGCGCTTGGCATCGTGCTGTCCAACGATATAGCGGTCCAGCTCGGAAACAATCTCCCGCGGCGTCATCACCTGTGGAATGTCAGTGGGCATGTCTGCGCGCCTTTTAGCCTTCTCCCAAAAGCTTATCCGTACTCGCCCGCCGTGCCTACACTTCGCGCCGGGCGCCGAGTCCTTTTCCAGCGGGGAGTGCTTCTCCCGAAGGGAGAAGGCGCCGCGCGGCGCGCCGGATGAGGGTCATCAACGGAGGGGAACTCTACAGCTCTTCGATCACGAACTGGTCGTTCGTGTACACGCAAATCTCGGCGGCGACCTTCATCGATGCCTCCGCGATCTGCCGCGCCGTCATTGTCGGGCAGTTGCGAATCAGCGCCCGAGCTGCCGCCAGTGCGTAGTTGCCGCCCGACCCTATCGCGAGGATTCCATCGTCGGGCTCGATCACGTCGCCCGAACCGGAGATGAGCAGCGAGCTTTCGCGATCCGCCACCACCAGCATCGCCTCGAGCCTCCGCAGCACCCGGTCGGTGCGCCAGTCCTTGGCGATCTCGACCGCGGCCCGGCGCAACACGCCGTTGAACTCCTGCAGCTTGCCCTCGAACTTGTCGAACAGCGTGAGCGCATCGGCGGTCGATCCCGCGAAACCCGCCAGCACCTTGTCGTTGTGCAGCCTGCGCACCTTGCGCGCTCCCCGCTTCATGATCGTTTGGCCGACGCTCACCTGCCCGTCACCCGCCATCACGACATGGCCGTCGTGACGGATGCTCAGGATCGTCGTGCTGCGAACCTTCGATTCGGATTCAGGCCCTTGGGTGGGCATTGCGGTAGACCTCTTTCAGATGATTCACGCTCACGTGCGTGTAACGCTGCGTCGTCGCGAGACTCGCATGACCCAGCATCTCCTGGATCGATCGCAAGTCCGCACCATTGTCGAGCAGATGCGTCGCGAAACAATGCCGCAGTCCGTGCGGCGTGATCTCACCCACGATTCCCGCCGCCATCAGCCGTCGCGCGACGATCATCTCGACGCTGCGGGTTGTGAGCCGCGTCCCGCGCAGGTTGGTGATGACGGGTCCGTCCACCTCCCACGCCACCGGCATCGCGGCACGCCACGCCTTTAGCGCATCGAGCGCGGGCTCACCTATCGGCACCACGCGATCCTTGTTGCCCTTGCCCGACCTCACCGTAACCATGGCGAGATCGTCATCAATATCGCGCCAATCCAGTCCGACCAGTTCGCTTACCCGTAAACCCGTCGAATACAGCGTTTCGATAATCGCGCGATCGCGCAGCGCCTGCGGCCGATGGTCTTCCGCGTCGAATTCGATCAGCCGGCGGATGTCATCGCCTTCCATGATCGATGGGAGCTTGCGCTCGAGCTTGGGCGATCGCAGCGGCCGCGCCGGGCTGGCCGCGCCGCTGGTCCCTTCGCGGTAGCGAAAAAACGCCTTCACGGCCGCCAGCCGCCGCTGCACGGTCGCGCGCCGGGCGCCGTTCTTCATCATGTGGTCGAGCCAGGAGCGGATATCGTCGGCATCGATCTCGCCCGCATCGATAGTCTCAAGCGGCTCGCCGCGGGCAGCCGATCGTTCCAACAGGAAGTTGCGGAAGAAGACCAGGTCGCGGCGATAGTTGTCCACCGTATGCCGCGATGCGCGCGACACCTTGGCCAATGCCCCCGTAAATGCATCTATTTCCGCGATCACCTGCCTCGCCCGCCTTGCCTCTTGGGGTTATGCTACCAAGGGTGGTGAGGGCGAAAAAGCTGGGGTAGCACCACCAGGGACGATTCCAGGGATCGGATGTATTGTTTTCACTGCGGACGGCAAATCGAGGTTCGCGAGCGGGTCGGATTTCGCGACTCGTGCCCCGGATGCGACCGCGCCCAGCACGCTTGCCGCAACTGCGAGTTTTATGACCCGACGTATCACAACCAATGCCGTGAAACGCAGGCCGAGAGAGTGGTAGACAAGGAGCGCGCGAATTTCTGCGAACATTTCGCTCCGTCTGCCCGCCGCGCCGGCGCACAAGGCCCTTCCGCCAAGGCTGCAACGGCCAGCAAACTAGAGGACCTTTTCAAGAAAAAATAATGACGCCGAAGCCTGCTGAGCGCCGCCGGGCGCTCGTTGCAATTACAACCGCGCTAGCGGCCGTTGCCCTCGTTGCCTGTACGTCGCCGAACAGCCCGCGCGGAGTGGTAGATCGCTTCATCGCCGCCCATTACATGGCGATCGATCTCAAGGCTGCCGAGCCGCTATGCACCGGCCTCGCACTCGACAAGCTCCACGAGGAGATGAAACTGACCGAGGGGCAACACATCGACGAGACCACCCGCAAGCCCATCGTGCACTACAAGCTGACCGCCGAACGCGAGAGCCCCGATCACATCGAGTACCTGTTCCGCGCGACGATCGATGTTCCCGACGGCGGCTCGTTCGAGAAAAACTGGATGATCACCGCGCGCAAAGAGTCGGACACCTGGAAGGTGTCCAATTTCAGCGAATACGACTGAGCATGGAGACTCGGAATCTAGCCGCGATCGTGCTGGCTGCCGGACTCGGCACCCGGATGCGGTCGAAGCGCGCCAAAGTGCTGCACGCCCTCGGCGGCGCGCCGATGATCGCGCGGAGCCTGCGCGCCGTCAGCGAGATCGGCGCGCGGCCCATCGTCGTCGTGGTGGGCCATCAGGCCTCCGAGGTCGAAGCCGCGGCGCGCGCCAATTCCGGCGCGCACCTCGCGTTCGCATTCCAGCCGGAATTAAAGGGCACTGGAGACTCCGCGCGCTATGGTCTCAGCGCGCTACCGGCGGATTTCTCCGGCGATGTGATCATCGGCTACGGCGACGTCCCGATGGTCAAGGCTGAGACACTGCGCGCGTTCCGGGAAGCCCATCGCGCCGGCGGCGCCACCTTGTCACTCGTCAGCGTGCGCCTCGATGACCCTTCCGCATACGGACGCGTGGTGCGTGATCGTGCTGGAAAGGTGCAGGCGATCGTGGAGGCTCGCGATGCGTCCCCTGCGGAGCGCGCCATCAACGAGATCAACACCGGCTTTTACTGTGTAGATGCGAAGTTCCTTCGCAGCGCGCTGGCAGAACTCAAACCCAACAACGCCCAGGGCGAATACTACCTGACCGATATCGTGACGATTGCGCGAAGGCGCGGACTCGAAGTCAACGCGTGGGTCACCAACGACCCGGTCGAGTTCGCGGGAATCAATTCGCGCGAGGAGCTGGCAAATATGGAAGCGCAGATTCGCGAACAAACCAATCGCAGGCTGATGGCCGCGGGCGTGACGCTGATCGATCCCGCCACCGCGTACATTTCCGAGCAGGCCGAGATAGCCGCCGACGTCGTGATCGGACCCAACGTGCAGATTCTCGGCAAATGCAGGATTGGCGAGGGCGTGCAGATCGATGGCACCGCGTGGCTCAAGGACGTCGAAGTCGGTCCGCGCTGCCATTTGAAGATAGGAGTGCGCGCCGAGGAATGCCGCATCGGCGAGGATTCGGACATCGGGCCATTCGCGCATCTGCGCGCCGGCACCGACCTCGAGGGACACAACCGCATCGGCAATTTCGTCGAGACCAAGAAGGCGAAGATCGGCCGCGGCTCCAAGGCAAGTCATCTAAGCTATCTCGGCGATGCCGTTATCGGGCGCGACACCAACCTCGGATGCGGCGTCATCACGGTCAACTACGACGGCTACGACAAGCACGAAACGCGCATCGGCGATCGATGCATGGTCGGATGCGACACGCAGCTCGTCGCGCCGGTCACGGTCGGCAGCGATGTCTACGTCGCGTCGGGAACCACCATCATCCGCGAGGTCAAAAACGGCGCACTCGTGATATCGCATCATCCGCAGCGCGAAAAACCCGGCTGGATGCGCACCTGGCGAGACCGCCACAACGACCCCACTCCCGTGGAAGGCGAAAGCAAATAAGCGGAGAATCGCGCATGCCCGGTGTCAGTGCAGTAAAGCTCAAGCCCAAGCGCCGCCGCCGTCGTCCGGACGAGGCGGAAGCGGAGATTCTTAAGGCGACCGAGCGCTTCCTCTGGAAGCATCCGTTCCGCGACCTGAACGTGCTCGACCTGATGGACGAGACCGGCCTCAAGCGATCGTCCTTCTACCACTACTTCGACGATCGCCATGAGCTGATCGTGCGCCTGGTGGATCGACTCGCCGAGCAACTGACGCCATTCAACGAGATTTGGATGCGCAGCGGCGGCGATCCCATCGCAGATCTGCGCACCGGTTACGAAGGAATCGGCCGGTTCTGGGTCCAGCACGGGCCCGTGCTGCGCGCGATCGCCGATGCGGCCCGGCACGACGCGCTCGTGGAGAAAGCCCATCGCGCGTTTCGCGAGCGCTTCGTTCGATTCAGCGCCGAACGAATCCGCACCGACATGGAGCGGGGCTTGATTCCGCCGCTCAACCCGGATGCGACCGCCGAAGCCCTCATCGTCATGAGCGAGGCCGTCCTGAACGAAAAACTGGGCGACGGCGCAAATCGGGATTGGCAGCCGGTCATCGATGCGCTCGCGACGATCTGGCAGCGCGCGCTCTACGGCACCTCGAAGTAGTTACCCGGACGCCCGCTCTAACAGGGCGAGCACCCGTTCCGGCGTGAACGGTATGCGGTTAACTCGCGGAGCGAATTCACCAGCAGCTCTTCGGGAAACACGAAGGCCGGCGGTTTCATCTGCCACGACTAGAGGAAATGCGGCATCAGGTGGCGGTGCACGGCTTGAATCGTGGTCTCGGCGGGCACCCCGGGTATTTCGAAGAAAATCGGATGAGTCACTCCCGCTTGCAGGAGTTGCTTTAGTCCTTCGCGGCAGCGATCCGGACTGCCTGCGATCGCGAACGTATCGATTATCGCGTCGGTAACCATGCCTATCGGCAGTTCTCCACCGCGATAGACCTCAGCGAAGCGCCGCGCTTCATCGGGGTCCAGCTTCGCGGCGGCGAACAGCGGACAGTCAGGCTGCGTAGCGCCCATCAGCGAGATCAGCGCCGCGAGGAGGGGCTTGATAGCTTCGCGTGCCTCCTTCTCGTTCTCGGAGACCGACGCGAGCACGAATGCCCCAATCCTGGTTTTGCCGCTGCGGCCCGCCGCTTCCGCTCCCTTTCGGATATTCTCGACGGCAAAGCGCGCGTACGCCGGACTGGTCATCGCGGAAAGGATCACACCGTCCGCGATTCGCCCCGCCATCGCGAGGTTCTTCGGCCCGAGCACTCCGAGATAAACCGGCACCTCGCTCTGCGGAGATTTGAACGAGAGCCCGACTGCGTCAGTGCGAAAGACCTTGCCCTCGAAGGTGACTTTCTCGCCGCGCAGAACCCTGCGGATCAACTCAACCGACTCGCGAATCGCGATGCCGGGCTTTTCGCTCCCGACATGCATCTGATCCATCCAGCCCTGCACGCCCGCGCCTATTCCGAGCATCGTGCGCGATGGCGCCAGTTCGCAGAGCGCCGCAAATTCCATCGCGATCAAGGCCGGATGCCGCGTGAATGGATTCACGACGCCCAGACCGATACGGATTCGGCTCGTCGAACACGCCATCGCCGATGCGATCGTGAATGCACCGCGAAAGAAATAATCTTCCGGCACCCAGCAGGCGGCGAAGCCCAACTCCTCCGCCATCCGCGCGTGTTCGATCTGACGCCGCGCGTCGGCGTTCTCGAAACCAATCCCGAACTCGATACTCATTTGCCGCGGCTTGCGAAGGTATCTCCAAACGGCATCCGCGGCTCGTTTTCCGCCGCGGTCGGCGAGCAGTGAAAGTGCCACATCTTCCACACGGCGTTTCCCGCGCCGTCGTCGCGCTGGTACACCTCGGTCGAACGAATCCGAAACGGCGTGGTCGGCATTCCCGGCGGCGGAACCCCCGAGTTGGTCTCGACGCGCACCATGTTCTCGCAGGCAAGCCACGCCATATCGCCCACGATTTCCAGCCGCAGCCCGATGTCGTCGGAGATTTCAGGAATCGCCAGGTTGCCCTTGAGCGCTTCCCACAACTTCGTCTTCTGCTCGAGACCGTAATACGGATGGCCGTTCAGGTTGAATTGCAGGTAGCGCTCGCCGGCAAAGACCGAACGCATCTTCGGAATATCGAAGGTCAGATTGGATTCGAGCCAAACTCGATGAAGCCGCAGAATCTCGGCGCGATCCGATTCGATAGACATGACAAAGCCCCTCGCCTCGGTAAGCTCTACGCCACTATCGACATAGTGTCAATAGCGCTCATCGAGTAGACGCTCAGCTCGGGCGACTTCAGACTGCACTTGCTGGATGATGATGGCCAGGAGAGCGAAGCAGCCAAACGCGTCTGACCCGCTTCAGGTGGACCTGAGCGTTCAACAGGGGAGTCTACGAGGTAGAACGTTATGGCGTGGACCGCGCTTTACCTTATCGGTGGTGCCGTACTTCTGACGGTCGGAGCATTTCTGCCGTGCGCCTTTGTCTATGAGCGGATCGCCGGCTGGCATGACAGGAAGCAGTTTCCACCCCCGGGCGAGATGATCGAAGTCTCCGGACACAAATTGCATTTGCTATGCGATGGCGCTGGAGATCCTACGGTTTGGATAGTACCAGGGGGAGGCAGCGGTGCGATCACGTGGGAGGTTATCCAACATCAGGTCGCTCAGTTCTCCAATGTCTGTTGCTATGATCGAACCGGTATCGGTTGGAGCGAGAATACGAGGGCGCCGTGTACCCTCGAACAGAGAGCGATCGAACTACACAGGCTCCTGGTGAACACCGGAAAAAGACCTCCCTATGTTCTCGTGGGGCACTCATACGGCGGACTGCTGATTCGGGTTTTTGCTCGAGATCACTTAGACCAAGTTGCTGGTATGGTTCTGGTGGATTCGCCGGAGGAGCGATTCCTGTCAATGCCGGATTTCTTGAAGATGGGGAAGGCCGTCCGCCGCCTAATCAGGCGGCGAGAGCTTGCATCGTATTTCGGAGGCATGCGGCTGTGGCTTCGTTGGCATCCGAGCGAAGCCGCACTACCTAACAACTTCTCGGTCAAAACCCGGGAGGCACACCGTACCATTCTTTCTGGGCGAAGGTACTGGCGGACGGCATTTGACGAAATGCGATCCTTGAGTTCCGCGAATGAACGGCAATTTCTAAGCGATCAAAAGAACTTTGGAAGACTCGGTGACATTCCGTTGGTGGTCATCAGGCGAGGCACAGGCATCCCTGTCAACGCGCCTCAACTTCGATACCCGGGCGCTATAAGCGCGTCAGAATTCGATCGTCTTGAGCTTGAAGGTCAGCAGCGGTTGGTTCGACTTTCAACTAATAGCGAATTGGTCGTTGCAGAAAATAGCGGACACGCGGTCAACTTTGACCGGCCCGAGCTGGTGGTGGACGAAATTCGCCGGGTAGTACTAGCAGTCAGGACCGGTAAGCGGCTCAGCGAAGTGCGGTAAAAGTCGAGCGGCCTGGCTGGTCGTCTGTGCTTTCGGTGCGAACTATCTTCCAGTAAAGCGATGGGCTCAAGAACATCCCGGTCTCAGACGCTCCGGAGCGCTCAACTATGTAACGTTGCACATCGAAGAAGAATCGTCGATTGCTCCCTCCAACAAACCGCCGCACGCTCAGGGCAACCGCCGGGCGGGTGAGCCGCTCGCTGCGGCTCACCCGCCCTCACCAAACCACTGCCAGCCGACGAAACCCTGAGGCGGCGGGCTATTTCACCAACCCTTCCGACTTCAACGTCTCCAGCACCTTGGGGCGCGCAGCCACGCGGCCCATGTATGCGGCGACGTTGGTATAGGGCTTCACGTCGATACCGACGAAGTTCGTCCAGTTGATGATCGTAAATGCGTACGCATCGGCGACCGTGAAGTTCGCCCCCATCAGGTACTGCTTCCCGGCGAGCTGATCGTTGATATAGGCGAGGCGCTTGTTGATGTTGGCCTTGGCGGTTTCCTTGACCGCATCGGGCGTGGCCTTGTTGAAGAGCGGGCCGAAGTTCTTGTGCAGCTCGGTTCCGATGAAGTTCAACCATTCCTGCACGCGGTAGCGATCGATCGATCCGGCCGCCGGAACCAGGCCGCTCCCCGGCTTCTGATCGGCCAGGTATTGAACGATCGCCGGTCCTTCCGTCAGCACGCTGCCGTCATCGAGCCGCAGCGCCGGCACATAACCTTTGGGGTTGACCTTGTAGTAGTCCTCGCCCCCGGCGGTTTTGTGCTCCGCCAGGTTGACCTTTTCGATCTCGACGTTGACGCCGGCCTCGGTTGCCACGATGTGCGGCGACAACGAGCAGGCTCCTGGTGCGATGTAGAGTTTCATAGTCGGACCTCCTGGATCGTGATGATCAATCGAGCCCTACCATCTTCCTCGATGCGGCGTCCATGATCTCGCGTTTCCCTTTCGTCGCAGCGTGGCGGTAGGCTTGCTGCATATGGAAAAGCGCAAGCTCGGAAGCCAGGGTCTCACCGTTTCAGCACTCGGCCTGGGATGCATGGGCATGTCGCAGGCGTACGGCGTTCCCGACGAGGCCGAATCGGTTGCGACGCTGAATCGCGCAATCGAACTCGGCATCGACTTCTTCGACACCGCCGACGTTTACGGCAACAACCGCAACGAAGAGCTGGTCGGCCGGGTGCTCAAGCCCTTCCGCAAGAACATCATCATTGCGACCAAGTTTGGCAACATCTTCGGCCCCGGCGGCAAGCGCAGCGTCAGCGGCCGACCCGAGTACGTGCGCTCCGCATGCGATGGATCGCTGAAACGTCTCGGCATCGACCATATCGATCTTTATTACCAGCATCGCGTGGACCCCAACGTGCCCATCGAGGACACCATCGGCGCGATGGCCGACCTGGTCAAGCAGGGAAAGGTCCGCTACCTCGGGATGTCGGAAGCGGCCGCCGGGACGATTCGGCGCGCGCACAAGGTCCATCCGATAAGCGCGCTTCAGTCGGAGTACTCAATCTGGACCCGCGACTACGAGGACGACGTGATCCCGACCCTGCGCGAGCTCGGCATCGGGTTCGTGCCGTTCAGCCCGCTCGGACGCGGGATGCTCAGCGCGACGATTCGCTCCCCGGAGGAATTTGGCGAAGGCGACATGCGCGCGCGAATCTCGCCGCGTTTCGAGAAAGACAATTTCGATCGCAACCTCGCCGTAGTCGATCGCCTCAAGCAGATCGCAGACGAGAAGAAGATCACCCCAAGCCAGCTCGCGCTTGCGTGGGTCCTCGCGCAGGGCAAGGACATGGTGCCGATTCCCGGGACCAAGCGCCGCAAGTACCTGGAAGAGAACGTCGCCGCAGCCAGCGTGGTGCTCTCCAAGAGCGACCTGGCGCGAATCGAGGAAGTGGCGCCCAAAGGCTTCGCGGCCGGCGCGCGCTACTACGACATGCGCCCGGTAAATATCTGAACGCTATCGGTCGGTGGAAGCCGGCAGACGAAGTCGCACCGCTGAGGGCGCCGCGGCACTGCGCGCCCTTCACCAGGTGCTCGACGAACCCCGGATTCTCGACGATCCAATCGCAGCGCGCCTTGTCGGGCAACACGAGGTCGATCGCCAGAAAAAGATCGCGCGCCTGTTACCGTTCCTGAAGCGGCTTCGCGCTCACTTCGCGATGCGCAGTCGGTATGCGGAGAATTGCCTCGCCGAGTCCTTCGACCGGGGCGTGCGGCAGTATGTGCTACTGGGTGCGGGATTGGACACCTTTGCTTACCGGCAACCGCCCTGGGCCAACCAGCTGCGAGTGTTCGAAGTCGATCATCCCGCCACCCAGGAATGGAAGCGGGAGAAGCTGGCTGCGGCACAAGCCTCCATTCCCGCCAACCTGACCTTCGCCGGGGTGGATTTCGAGAAGGTGTCTCTTCGCGAAGGATTGGTCTCCGCGGGACTGGATTTCAGCGTGCCGACCTTTTTTTCCTGCCTCGGGGTGACGCAGTACCTGACCGCGGCGTCGTTTGAAGGTTCGCTGAAACTCGTCGCTTCGATGCCGGCTGGGAGCGAGATCGTGTTCAGCTTCGTGGTCGCTGCGAGCGACCTTTCGAACGGAGAACGATTTTTCGCCGCTCTCTTCGCCGCGATCGCGGCCGCCAGTCGCGAACCGTGGCTAAGCAGGTTTGATCCGCGAGAGCTCGCTGACAAACTCACCGCCTTGGGATTCTCAAAGGTGATTCATTTTTCCAGCGAAGCGGCCACCGATCGTTATTTCCGGGAGCGCCGCGATGGCTTGGCGTTGACGAAGGTTGAGCAGATGATGAGAGCAATCGTGTAGGGGATAGTTCGATGGCGCCAAATCAGAGCTCGGCGAACTCTCCTGACGAAGCGCGCCGCAAGGTCTTCAGCTCCGCCAGCCTGCGTTCGCTCGAGCTCCGCAATCGCATCATCAAGACCGCCACCTATGAAGGCATGTGCCCGGGCGGGATGCCTTCCGATGCGCTCATCAAGCACCATCGCGATCTCGCCGCCGGCGGCGTCGGCATGACCACCGTCGCGTACTGTGCCGTTTCGCCCAACGGCCGCACCTTCGAACAGCAGATGTACATGCGCGACGAGATCCTCCCGAAGCTCGGCGAGCTGACGGCGGCCGTTCATGCCGAGGGCGCCGCTGCTTCGCTTCAGCTCGGGCACTGCGGCTACTTCAGCCGCAACACGATGCTGCCCGGGCATCGCTCGCTCGGGCCTTCATTCAGGTTGAATGAGTACGGATTGATGGCTGGAGTGCCGTTCGCACGCGCGATGACCGAGGCCGACATCGCCAACGTGATCGAAGAGTTCGGTACCGCGGCGGCAAAAGCGCGGCAGGCCGGCTTCGATGCGGTCGAGCTGCATCTCGGGCACGGCTACCTGCTGAACCAGTTCCTGTGTCCTGCCACCAATCGCCGCCGCGATGAGTGGGGCGGCAGCCTCGACAATCGCGCGCGCCTGCCGCTCGCCGTGGTCGCGCGTGTTCGCGAACGGGTCGGGAGCGATTTCCCGATCCTTGCCAAGCTGAATCTTCGCGATGGCTTCCGCGGCGGCTTCGAGCTGGAGGATTCAGTCGGGGTGGCCCAGCGTCTCGAAACTGCGGGTGTCGATGCGATCGTACTGAGCGGAGGCTTCACCAGCCGCACGCCCTTCTACCTGTTTCGCGGCGCGCGGCCGCTCAAGGAGATGATCGAGGTCGAGCATAATCCGCTGCAAAAGCTGACCCTGCGCTTCTTTGGCGCCCGGATTATCCGGGAATACCCGTTCAAGGAAATGTTCTTCCTCGACGATGCGCGCGCGGTCCGGCGTGCGGTGCGGATGCCGCTGGTGCTGCTCGGTGGGATCCTCTCGCTCGACAACCTCGAAACCGCGATGCGCGAGGGTTTCGATTTCGTCGCGATGGGCCGTGCGTTGATCGCCGACCCTGACCTGATCACGAGGATGCAGACCGGCGAGGCGACGCGCTCTCGATGCATCTCGTGCAACAAGTGCGTCGCGGAGATGGATCGCCCGACCGGCGTGCGTTGCGTCCTTTAATAGAAATGTTCCCTGAAGGTTGTGAAGCGCTGCGGCACTCCAGCGCTGCGAGATGAAGCCCTAATCTGCTGCTTTGAAGGAAAGCTTCTTTCCGTCAAAATCGAAACATGCGGCGAAAGACGACCGTTTACGTCGACGAGACAGTGCTGCGCGCGACCCGCGTCGCTGCTGCTCGGACCGGGAGGCTGGATTATCAGGTCGTTGAGGACGCTCTTCGCTCCTACCTGGGAATGGAACTGCTCAACAAAGTCAGCAAGCGATCCAGACTGGACGAGACCGAGGCGCTGAAAGTAGCGTATCGCGAGACCCATCGTAGCCGCCGTTCATAGGATCATCGACGCTTGAACCTGATCAAGTACTTCGCAGTGCGCCACTACGACATGCGCCCGGTCAACATCTGAGCCTTCGCGCTCCGAGTCTAGTAGAAATACTCCCTGAAGGTCGTGAAGCGCTGCGGAATTATCCAGCGCTGCGAAATGAAGCCCTGATCGACGAACCAGGTATCGTGCCGTGGACGATTCGGACTCGGCATGTACAGGATCGTCGAATAGCCGCTCTGCACGTCCTCATCGACCATCGCCGTTTGCAGCACGTGATCGAATGAGTACACCGCCACCTTCGAATCGGGATACTGGCGGTCGCGTACCGTGTTGAACATTGCGAGCGTCTTCCACAGTTTGCCCTGCGGGTCGTACTGGTCCGATGCGGTGATAAACCATCCTTGCGAATCGATGTACAGGATTCGTTTCGCAATCGGCATGGTATCGCCGTATCGCGCAGGCTTGCGCGCATCTGCCTCAACCACGTAGACGTGGCGCATCTCCCAGTTCTCGGGACAGATCGTGCGCCCGCCATCAGCGGCACAGGCCTGCGCCGGCATATTGGCCGCATGAACCACCGCGAGCATCTGCTTCTCACCGAGATACTTGAAATCGAAGTCCTCGAACTTGCCGGCAAAGCCGAATAGCGATTGCAGATCGAGATTGCCGAAAAACGAGGTACCCACCAGGAGATCCGTCGGACCGATATACGGTCCGGGCCAGGCCCCCCAACCGAAGTTCATCGCCGACCAGACCAGATCTGATTTTTGCGGCTCCTCGTAGCGATACCACACAAACCACATCCACGGCCTTTGCCATTCGCCCAGTTCGATCGGAACGATGATCGGCCCGAACGCGAGCCGCTGCATGATCCCGGTGTCGCCGTCGTAGTCGGTGGGCATCGGCTGAACGTAGTTGCGCCCGATGTTCCTATACACCGCCAGATGCCCCACGTTGTACGAAGACCACGGAGTCGAGCGCCCCGGGCCGGTGTTCACGATTTCATCGTCCTGCGCATCGACGTCGTCGCTAAACGATGGCCCCAACTGGTAGTTCCACATGATCTTATCGGCCATGTGCGGATCGTTGGGGTCGAGCAATGGAAACGGCTGCCCTGCCTTGTAGTTTTGTAGCGCGCCGTTGGGTCCCAGCCGGACCTGCGGCGAGTACTGCTCGGTTGAGCTCTTGTAGGGCGCCGGCCACTCGTACTCCCTGGTCGGCACTATCTTCATCTCCATACCCTGGCGAACCAGGTAGTAGTTGCCCGGGCTCACCAGGTTCGCGACCTGCGCCGCATTGTCCCTGGTGATGAGCTGCCCCGGCTCAACCTCTGCACCGGCTGCGATGCCGCAACCGGCTGCGATCGTAATGACGATGGATCCGAAAAGAGTCGCGCGGTTCATGGCCCCACCTCCGCGCCGAAACGGCGGATAACTTGTCTGTCGATTCCGTACTAACACCAGTCCCTCTGAGCGTCAACGCTCAATTCTCAATCATTGTGTCCTTACCGGCGGAGCAGGCCTTAGCCCGCTGTCCTTTCTTCTCCCCAACCTTGAACGCGCCCCGACCGACATACATAATGGTCCCGAACAGGGCGATGCGCCCGGTCACAAGGGAGGCTCGAATCAAGGCAAAGTAGATCGTCGAGAGTAGCGCCAGACTCACTGCGGTGAGTTGACGAGGTCGGAAGCTTATCGAGACATTCGGCGGATGGCTTCCCGGTTCCACGATCGTTAGAGGCGAACAAACCGCGCGGGCGACCGCACGACAAAAATCGCTTCAAGTGGCGGAACGCAAGTTCCAGTTCTCTCCCTAAACTCTCCCCGGCCTTGATCGCCCGCTCTCCAGCGCCCGACACGTGCGCTTGCGGTGACCTGATGCACGCCCATAACACCTCGTTGATCGAGGGGGAGAGAGAAGCATGTGCGGAATAATGGGTTACGTGGGTGCGGAAGAGGCCTGCCCGATTCTGATCGGCGGGCTCCGGCGGCTTGAATATCGCGGGTACGACTCTGCCGGAGTCGCCACGCTCTTCCGCAACGGCAAGCTCGAGATCCGCCGCGCCAAGGGCAAGCTCGACAACCTGTGCGACCTGCTCGATAACGCCCCGCTCGGCGGGCATATCGGAATCGGGCACACACGATGGGCCACGCACGGGCGCCCTTCGGACGAGAATGCTCATCCGCACAAGGCCGGCCCCGTCGCCGTGATTCACAACGGCATCGTCGAGAACTATCTCGACCTGCGCGCGCAACTTCTCTCGCGCGGTCACGTCCTCAAATCCGAAACCGACACCGAGCTGATCTCCCATCTCGTCGAGGAGCGCATCAAGGAAGGTCACGGCCTGACCGAGGCGGTGCGGCGCGCGGTCGGCGATCTGCGCGGCTCGTTTTCGATCGTAGTGCTGTCCGAAACCGACCCCGACAAGCTGGTCGCCGCCAAGACCGCTACCCCCCTCGTGATCGGATTCGGCGAGAATGAGAACTTCGTCGCGTCCGACATTCCCGCAATCCTCGAGCACACGCGGATGACGATGGTGCTCGATGACGGTGAGCTCGCCGAAGTCACCTCGAAATCCGTCAAGGTGATGAAATTCGACGGTACCCCCGTCGCGCGCTCGCCGCGGCGCATCGAGTGGGACACCGTTGCCGCCACCAAGGGCGGCTTCAAGCATTACCTGCGCAAGGAGATCGGCGAGCAACCGCAGACCTGGATCGACACGATGGCGGGACGCGCCACCGCCGGATCGCACGAGGTGAAATTCGAAGGCGATCTGCTGCCGGGTGCCGGCGCCCAATCGATCAGCCGAATCGTGATGCTCGGCGCGGGCGCATCGTGGATCACCGCGCAGGTCGGCAAGTTCGTCATCGAGGACCTGACCGGCATTCCGGTGGAAGTCGATTACTCGTCGGAGTTCCGCTATCGCCGCCCGCCCATCGACCGGCACACGGTGATAATTGCGGTGTCACAGTCAGGAGAAACTGCGGACACCCTGGCCGCGATGGAAGAAGGACGCCGCACGGGTTCGCACCTCATCGCGCTGACCAACACTGTCGATTCATCGATCGCGCGCAAGGCCGATGCGCAGTTGTACACGCGATGCGGCCCCGAGATCAGCGTCACCACGACCAAGTGCTTCACCACCCAGCTCGAGTCGTATTACCTGTTCGCGATCCATGTCGCCTCGCGCCTGCGGCGTATCGATGCGAAGCAGGCCGACGAACTACTCGCGCCGGCATTTTCGATACCCGGAAAAATTGAAGAGATCTTCAAGCTCGAACCCGAGATCGAAAAGATTGCCCGCAAGTATGCCAACGCGACCGACTTCCTCTTCCTCGGCCGCGGTATCAACTACCCCATCGCGCTCGAAGGTGCACTCAAGCTCAAGGAGATTTCCTACATCCACGCCGAGGGTTACTCCGCCGGCGAGATGAAGCACGGCCCGATCGCACTAATCGATGAGAAGATGCCGGTGGTCGTGCTGATTCCCAATGACGATCTGTTCGAGAAGTCGCTCTCGAACCTGCGGGAGGTCGAATCGCGCAACGGCAAGATCATCGCGGTGACCGATCGCGCGACCGACGAATTGCGCAAGGTCGCCCAGGACGTGCTCGAAATTCCCGCGACCAATCGCCTGCTGACCCCCGTACTGATGACGATTCCGCTGCAGCTCCTCGCCTACCACATCGCGGTCGCCCGCGGCACCGACGTCGATCAACCGCGCAACCTCGCGAAGTCGGTCACCGTGGAGTGAGAGCTAACTTGTTTTGATGGTGGGGGTCACCCGGGAAAGGTCGGCAGGAAGATTCGTCGCGACTGAAGGATCGCGCTACTGCCTTTCGACCACCAGCCCACCCGGGTACCGGGAGCGAGCGAGGGTCAGGCGCGAGTGGTGGGGATGCTGGCCTGTGCGGGTTCGGCCAGCATCCCGGAGTACTAACGGATCGAAGTTGGCGGGAGCTGGCCCTGCACCCCAGTGACTCCGGACGCGGTGCCGCTCATACTGGCTGCGGTTCTGAGCCCTCGCCCCTTGACCTTCTTCATGTTCCTGGCCGTCAGCGTCTTCGCGTTGCTCTTCTTGCTTTTCATCGTACTCTCCTTTTTTGATCCGTTGCTTGTTTGCAATCTCTGGAGGAGACCATCAGCAAGCGACATGCCAGTGGAAAAAGCCTTCTGAGGCGTCGCATCCGAGGTGATCTGTCAACCTAACCTGTGAATCGGACGGCGGAGGTGTGAACCAGAGTTAACGCGCGGACTTCTTGATTCGCTTGTGCAAGGCTTCTCGAGAGATTCCAAGCGCCCGGGCCGCGGCCGCGATCTTGCCTCCATTTTGCGCCAACACTTCCGCGATGTAGTTCGCCTCGAAGTCGGCGCGGGCATGGGCCAGCGGGAGCACCGCTGCACCGGCGTGATTGGGCACTGGAAAGACCGGGGTTGTTTCGCCCGGGGCAGGCGCCGCCGGTCCGCCTGCGACCGCGGCCGAAAGATGACTCATGCCTATTCTCTGACCGTCGGCGGTTAGCGCTACCGCCCGCTCGATCTCGTTCTGCAGCTGGCGAACGTTTCCGGGCCAATCGTATCGAGTGAGTGCATCGAGCGCCGCTGGTTCGAATCCGCTCAAACGCTTGGCGCTGCGCTTACCGCTGACCTCAAGAAAGCGATTCACCAGCACGACGATGTCTTCGCGGCGCTCGCGCAGCGGAGGTAAACGGATGGGAAACACGGCCAGGCGGTAGAACAGATCCTCGCGAAAAGTCCTGGCGGCGACCGCCGCTGCGAGGTCGCGGTTGGTGGCAGACAGGACCCGCACGTCGATCTTCTGGGGCCGAATGGCGCCGACCGGCGTCACCTCGCCCTCCTGCAATACCCGTAACAGCTTCGCCTGCATCGGCAATGGCATCTCACCGATTTCATCGAGCAGCAGCACTCCCCCGTCCGCCGCACGGAACAGCCCGGGCTCATCGGTCGTTGCACCGGTAAACGCGCCGCGACGATGTCCGAACAGTTCGCTCTCCAACAGGCCTTCCGCGAACGCCGCACAATTGATGGCGATGAACGGGGCGGCTGCGCGATCACTGGCCTGATGAACCGCCCTCGCAACCAACTCCTTCCCGGTGCCGGTCTCGCCTTCTATCAGGACCGGAATAGATGATGATGCGGCGCTCCCGATCAGCTTGAAAACCTGCTCCATTGCGGGACCGGTTCCTACGATCTCCCGTTCGAACTCGCGATTGGCCAGCCTCAGCGCCCCCACCTGTTTGCGCAAGGCTCGTTCTGCTTTCTTCGCAGTGGCGAACAGGTCCGCATTGCAAAGCGCTATCGCAATCACGTCCGCCAGCGATTGAAGCAGGCTCAAGTCGCTATCAGTGAAGGGTCCGTCGCGATGGTTGACCGCCTCGATCACTCCCTCGGGCTGTCCGCGGGCGATCAGCGGGGCCGCCAGGATCGACGTGGTGGTGATTCCAGTGGAATGGTCCACGGTGGAATTGAAACGAGGATCATTGGCCGGGTCATCTACTCGCTCAGCGCGTCCGGTTTCGAGCACCGAGCCTGCTATTCCCCGGTTGGCCGGAAACCTCAAGCTGGCCAGCTTGGCGCTGACTTCGGGTGCGTCTTGAGAGTTGTACGGGAAATACAGCTCGCCGCGATTCCGGTCGAGCAGCATGACCGAAACGCCGCCTGCGTCCAGCGCATCGCGGCATCGGCGGATAATGAGGGGGATCAACAGATCAAGGTCCAGCTCCGCCGCGAATGCCCGTGCCAAGTCATACAAAACGCGGTCGTGAGGGTCGCGCGGGTTGCGTTCCATCCCGGCGGCATTGTGGCATCCCGCAAGCCAACCGTCACGTGCATCGGACGTGCCCGCTTCCTTGGAACGCATCGCGCGATTAGCCCTCGAGGTGCTGCTCTGGGAAACCAGTTTGAGTCCGTTCGAAGATCGGTTTCCTGCGAAACCTGGAGCAGAGGCAGCTACCGAAGCCGGTATTATTACTCCCTCGGAGGGCGAACCGCGTAGTGAGGCACAAAGAGGGAACTCTGGAATACGTTTCTCTTTCAGGCTCTCAGGTGCGCCACCTCAACCGCGATGCGAATGGACTTCTCTAGAATCAATGCTACCGAACAGCTTCGGTAACGGAAGGCTTGCCAGCCTAACAGCGCGACGCTATTGTGACGACACGATGTTTCCCGCCTGCGAAAGCGATCTGAACGGCACCCAGTCCCTGGGGCTTATTCTCATCGTCGTAGTAGTACTTACGGAGGCCGTCGCGCCGTAGCGGGGATGAGCAAGTAACGATTGGAACCCCTGCCGGCGTGATGGTCGGCGGGGGTTCTTTTTTTTCCCGCCTCCATCGCCGCCGCAGGGGAGCCGATCCACGAAAAAGGAGAGACTCCTGTGAAACTGACCGGCGCCGAAATAATCGTCCGGATGCTGGAGCATAACGGCATCGCCACCGTGGCCGGCATTCCCGGCGGCGCGAACCTGCCGCTCTACGATGCCCTCGGCGCAAGCTCCCTTCGTCACGTGCTCGCACGCCACGAGCAGGGTGCGGGATTCATCGCGCAGGGAATCGCGCGTGCGACCGGGCGGCCGGCAGTATGCCTTGGCACGTCCGGCCCCGGCGCGACCAACCTGCTCACCGCCATCGCCGATGCCAAGCTCGATTCGATTCCGATAGTCGCGATCACCGGCCAGGTGCCGCGCGCGATGATCGGCACCGACGCATTCCAGGAAATCGACACCTACGGCCTCACGGTGCCGATCACCAAGCACAATTTCCTGGTGCGCTCGGCGCATGACTTGCCCGGCGTGATCAACGACGCGCTGCGGATCGCGACCTCGGGACGCCCGGGGCCGGTCGTCGTCGATGTCCCCAAGGACGTGCAGACCGAAAAGGTCGATATCGATCGGCTACCCGCCCCCTCTCGTCCCGACCCGACCCCGTGCTTTGGCAACGACGAAATCGCGCGCGCCGCTCAGCTCATCAACGAAGCGAAACGCCCGATGATGCTCTTCGGCGCGGGAGTGATCGCCTCCGAGGCATCGCGCGAATTGCTGCGGCTGGTCGAGAAGGCTGGCATTCCCGCCGCCGCCACGCTGCTCGGGCTGGGAGTCCTGCGCCATGACCATCCGCTGTTCCTCGGCATGATCGGCATGCACGCCGCGCGCTTTACCAACCTGATGCTCGACGAATGCGACCTGCTGATCGGACTCGGCGTGCGCTTCGACGATCGCGCGACCGGCAAGGCTGCGGAATTCTGCCCGCGCGCGAAGATTCTGCACATCGATATCGACCCGAGCGAGCTCGGCAAAATCAAGCAAGCGCACGTCGGTATCACTGCCGATGTGGGCGAGGCGCTGCGCGCGATTGATTCAATGATCGCGGCGAATCGACGCGAGAGCTGGATTCGTCACATGAACGATTTGCGGAAGCGCTATCCACTCGATGTCCCGGGAGCTGACGATCCGATGCGCCCCTACGGGATCATCCGGCACGCCGCCGCGATGCTCCCCGAGGATGCGATCATCTGCACCGACGTCGGGCAGCATCAGATGTGGGTGGCGCAGGCGTATCCGTTCACGCGCCCGCGCCAGTGGCTCACGTCGGGAGGTCTCGGCACGATGGGGTTCGGCATGCCCGCGGCGATCGGCGCCGCTCTCGCCGCACCCGACCGCACCGTCGCGTGCTTCAGCGGCGACGGCAGCCTGCTGATGAACCTGCAGGAGCTGGCGACGGCGGCCGAGCAGGACGTGAATATCAAGATCATCCTGCTCAACAACTCGCACCTCGGGCTGGTGCGCCAGCAGCAGCATCTGTTTTACGGCAAGCGCTACTGCGCATCGCGATTCGAATCGCAGACCGACTTCGCGGCGATCGCCCGCGGCTTCGGCGTGCCCGCGATCGATCTCTGCGAGGCGCGCGATCCGGTCGCATCGCTGGAGCACGCGATCCGGCGGCCCGGCCCCTGCCTGGTGAACGTGCCGATCGCCCCGGAAGAATGCGTCTACCCGATGGTGCCGCCGGGGGGCGCGAATCGCGACATGATCGCGGGGGAGTTCGACGATGCTGAACTCGCGTGAATCTCAGAACGGCAACAAACCGGTCGTGCCCGCACGCGGAGCGATTCTGCGTCTGCGGGTGCGCAACCACTTCGGCGTGATGACCCACGTATGCAGCCTGTTCTCACGCCGCGCATTCAACCTCGATGCGATCCTGTGCCTGCCGATCGGCGACGGCACGGAAAGCGTGGTGCTCTTGATGGTGAACGAGAACGAGCGCCTCGATCAGCTCATCCGGCAGCTCGCGAAACTGGAAGACGTGCTCGAGGTGAATCGCACGCCGGAACTAAGGAGCGCCTTCGAAAACCTCGCATCGTCATTCTGAGCGAAGTCTGCGAAGCGATGAATCTCAACGCGCATAGCGGAATAGCCACTCTCAGGTCTGACTGCCGACGGTCGCTGAGATTCTTCGCCGATGGCTCAGAATGACGGAGACGCGTCTGTCTGGATCCCATGAAATCCACGCGGTCAATCCGGTTTGGATTCCCGATCGCGCTCATGGCACGATGGGGCGGCGAAAAATAGGCAATCAACCATCGCACCCCATCGTCATGCCTAACGAAGGTTCCACTGCCAGCTCACCCGCGCCGGCCGCGCTTACTCCGCAGGCCGTCGTGGTTCCGCTAACGCGCCACGCGATCTTTCTCGTCCTCACCATGACGCCTGAAGCCGCCAGCGCCGATGCGGTCCGGTCCATGTGCGGTGATCTGGGCGGTCTGATCCGCGCCGTCGGCTTTCGCGACCCGGAGGCAAAGCTCTCGTGCGTCCTCAGTATCGGTTCCGACGCGTGGGACCGCCTCTTTAGCGGGCCGCGTCCCAGGGAGCTGCATCCGTTCAAGGAAATTAGCGCCGGTGCGCGTCACGCCGTCTCCACGCCGGGCGATCTACTGTTCCATATCCGCGCCGAACGCCCGGACCTGTGCTTCGAGCTTGCGAGCCAGATCATGATGAAGCTCGGGGACGCGGTTGAAGTGGCGGACGAAGTTTACGGCTTTCGCTACTTCGACGATCGCGACCTGCTTGGCTTCGTCGATGGCACCGAAAATCCCGCCGGCCAGGAAGCACTCGATTTCGCGTTGGTCGGCGCTGAAGACCCGGCCTTCACCGGCGGCAGCTACGTGTACGTGCAGAAGTACATCCACGACCTGGCGGGGTGGAACGCGCTGCCGACCGAGGCCCAGGAACGAATCATCGGGCGCACCAAGCTCTCCGACATCGAGCTCGATGACAGCATTAAGCCCACCTCCGCGCACAATGCGCTCAACACCATCGTCGATGAGAATGGGAACGAGCAGAAAATCCTGCGCGAGGGCATGGTGTTCGGCAATGCCGGGCGCGGTGAATACGGCATCTACTTCATCGCATACTCGCGCACACCCGGCGTGACCGAGCAGATGCTGCAGAACATGTTCGTCGGGCGGCCGCCCGGCAACTACGATCGTATTCTCGACTTCAGCCGGCCCCTGACCGGGACGGCGTTCTTCAGTCCGCCGATTGAGATCCTCGATGCGATTGCGGCAAATGCTCTCGCATCCGCTCCGACCGGCAATCCAGCCGAAAATGATTCTTCATCGCCTGCCGCACCCGCGAGCGACGGCTCGCTCCGCATCGGCTCCCTGAAAGGAGAACGCAATGAATAACCTCTTTCGCGAACTCGCGCCGGTCTCCGATGGCGCATGGTCACAGATCGAAGAAGAAGCCGCGCGCACGCTCAAGCGCTATCTCGCCGGCCGCCGCGTCGTCGATCTCAAGGGCCCCGGCGGCTCGATGCTCTCCGCGGTCGGCACCGGACACCTGAAAGGCATCAAGGCTCCCGGCGATGGCATCATCGCCCGCCAGCGCGAAGTCAAAGCGCTGGTCGAATTGCGCGTCCCATTCTCCCTGGATCGGCAGGCCCTCGACGACGTCGAGCGCGGCGCCAACGATTCCGACTGGCAGCCGCTCAAGGATGCCGCCAAGGCGATTTCCTTCGCGGAAGACCGCGCGATTTTCGACGGCTACGCCGCCGCCGGCATCCAGGGCATCCGCGAAGGCACCAGCAACCCTGTCAAGACCCTGCCCGCCAACGTGATCCACTATCCCGATGCGATCGCGGAAGCGCTCAACCAGTTGCGGCTGGTCGGCGTGAACGGACCCTACGCGGTATTGATGGGCGCCGATGCGTTCACGGCGTTGGCCGAAGCAAGCGACCACGGCTATCCCGTCATCCAGCACATCCAGCGTCTCGTCAACGACGAGATCATATCGGCGCCCGCGATTGCCGGCGCGTTCATTCTCACCAAGCGCGGCGGAGACTTCGAGCTGCACGTGGGCCAGGACGTATCGATCGGCTACCTGAGCCACACCGACACCAAGGTAAACCTCTACCTCCAGGAGTCGATGACGTTCCTGATGCTGACGTCGGAAGCCGCGGTCGCGCTCAAGCCGGGCAAGTAAAGAACCCTCGCTATCCTGAGCAGGAACCCGCGTCCAGGTCGCGGCACACCAGGCGGCGAACAGGGAAGAATCCGCCCTTTCCGCTACCGCTCACTACGTCATCCCGAGCGAAGCCGAGGGACCTCAGCGAACGCGTCGCGTGCCGTACATTGCTCAGACAAAAAATGCCGCGGAGGCGGCGGGAATCCACGTCTGGTCAGCGATGCCGTGCCCCAGCACGATGAATCGAAGCATCGCGGCATTTTTAGTCTGGCCGGATTGCTGCACACGAACGATCCGCTGAGGTCCCCCGGCTCCGCATCGGAATGCTGCGCTCGGGACGACACGGGCGGGCGGGTGCCGCAAAGAGAATTCGACGTGAGACTATTCTTGCTCTGCTACTCGTAGCGCAGCGCGTCGATCGGATGGAGTAGCGACGCCTTGCGCGCCGGATAGTAGCCGAAGAACACACCCACCGCGGCTGAGAACAGGAATCCGCCTGCGATCGCGACGGGTGACACGAGGGTCGGCCAGCCCGCGATCGCCGAGATCATCTTGCTCGCCACTATGCCGAGTCCCGCTCCCGCCAGGCCTCCGATCACGCTGAGCAGCACCGCCTCGACCAGGAACTGCAGCATGATATGGATACGACGTGCGCCGATCGCCATCCGGATTCCGATCTCGCGCGTGCGCTCCGTGACCGAGACCAGCATGATGTTCATGATCCCGATGCCACCGACCAGCAGCGAAATCGATGCGACCGCGGCGAGCAGCAGCGCCATCACGCGGCTCGCCGATTCAGAGGCCTTCGCGATTTCGTTGAGCGAGCGAATCGTAAAGTCGTCATCCTGGCCGGGCTGAATGCGATGGCGCTCATGGAGAAGCTGCTGTATCTCCCCCATCACCATGTCGACTTCCGGGGCGCTTCGCGCCTGCACGTAAATCACGTTGACGACGCCGACAATCTTGGGCGGGCTGCCGAATGGACTCGTCACCGTGCTGCTCGTGCTGTAAACCGAGTTGGTAGTCGGCACACCGGCGAGAGGCTTGCTGGGACTAGGCGTGGGCTGAACGATCGAGCTCATCAGGATCGACGGCGCTGATACACCCAACACCTTGCGCTCCGCCGTTCCGAACGGCAGCAACACAACATCGTCCTGGTCCTGCCCGTAGCTCGATTGTCCCTTGACCGAGAGCACACCGATCACGCGCAGCGGAAAATTCTTCACGCGAATTTCCGCGCCGACCGGATTCTGCTCTTCGCCGAACAGGTTGTTCACGACCGTCTGCCCGAGCAGGCACACCGGCGCTGCCGTCCTTACTTCGTCGTCGCTGAAGGCCCTGCCCTGGTCGATCGGCCACTCGCGGATCTTCAAGTAATCCGGCGTCGTTCCCGCGATCGCGGTGCTCCAGTTGTGATTCCCGCTCACGACCTGCGAGACCTGCCGGTCCATGTAGCTCACCAGCGCGACCCCATGCACCTGCTTGCGGATTGCGTCCGCGTCATTGACCGTCAAAGTCGAATTGCTGCCCAACCCGGCGCGTACTCCGTTCGAGGTCGTTGCGCCCGGCAGAACGATGAGCAGGTTCGTCCCGAGGCTTTCGATTTGCTGCTGCACCGATTCGCGCGCGCCGTCTCCCACCGCGACCATCGCGATTACCGCGGCAACCCCGATAAAAATTCCCAGCATCGTGAGAATCGCGCGCAGCTTGTTGCGCCTGAGCGCCCGCGCCGCCGCGCTGAGCGCCATCGAACCGAAAACCCACGCCTCGCCGCTCGTGTCGCGATCGCTCTTCTTCTGCGGCTGCGCCGGCGGAGCCTGCGATGCCGCCGGCTGCCTGTCATCGGTACGCGCCTTGCGCGTGTCCGACAGGATATGGCCGTCGCGGAAGGTTACGGTGCGATCGGCATACCTGGCGATTTCAGGATCGTGCGTGACGACGATGATCGTGATGCCCTGCTCGCGGTTGAGCCGGGTAATGATGTCCATGATCTCGGCCGAGTTGGTCGAGTCGAGATTTCCCGTCGGCTCATCGGCGAGCAGGATCGACGGCTGATTGATAAGCGCCCGCGCGATCGCGACGCGCTGCTGCTGCCCGCCGGAAAGCTGGTTGGGATGGTTCGCTTCGCGCCCGTCGAGACCCACCAGCTTGATGAGATCCTCGGCGCGCCGCTCGCCCGCCCCGCTCCACGCGGAATAGAAAAGCGGCAGCTCCACGTTTTCGAGCGCGCTCGTACGCGCGAGCAGGTTGAAATTCTGGAATACGAAACCGATCCGGCGGCCACGAATCGTGGCCAGCGTTTCTTCGGGCAGCTCGGCAACATCTTCGCCCTCGAGTAGGTAGCTGCCGCTGGTCGGGCGATCGAGGCATCCCACGATGTTCATCAGGGTGGACTTGCCCGACCCCGATGCGCCCATGACGGCTACGAACTCGCCGCGCTCGACCTTCAGGCTGACGCCGCGAAGCGCGTGAACTTCAACCTCGCCCAGTTGGTAGGTCTTCCAGAGGTCGCGGATTTCGATGACTGGCGCCATCGCTGTCCCGGTCGGCCCGGGTTAATGGAACCCGTGCGACGTCGGGCCTACACCGGCCACCGGCTTCGCCGCGATCGGACGAATCTCGTCCGTGACCACCAGGTCGCCAACGTGCAGGGGACCATCGATCATCTCTACGTAGCTGCCGTCGTCGAGTCCGATCGTCACCGGCACGGGCTTGATTCGCCTGCCGTCGGGAATCCAGACCCGCGCGCTGCGGGTTGGCAGCAGTGGGCCGGCGGGCTTGGTCGGAGCGATCTTGGCCTTCGCCGGCGTGAAACGAATCGCATCGATTGGAATTCTCACCACGTTGTCGCGCCGCGCCGTCACCAGCACCACGTTCGCAGTCATACCCGGTTTCAGAAGCTGCTCGGGATTGTCCACGTTTACGACCACGTCGTAGGTGACCACGTTCTGCACGGTAATCGGCGCCTGCCGCACCTGTCCTATAGTGCCTTCGAAGTCGCGGTCCGGGAACGCATCGACCTTGAACGTCGCGCGCTGGCCCTGCCGCACGTAGCCGATATCCGACTCGCTCACGTTCGAATCGACCTGCATCTTGGTCAGGTCCTTCGCAACCAGGAACAGGGTCGGGGTCTGGTAGCTCGCGGCGACCGTTTGGCCCTGGTCGACGTTGCGCGAGACGACCGTGCCGTCGACCGGCGAAACGATATTCGTGTAGTTGAGATTCAGAGTTGCCGCCTGGAGACTCGCATCGCTCTGCTGCACTGCCGCTTCATCGAGTACGACTTGCGCTTCAGCCTGGTTGTAGAGGCTAAGCTGGCTGTCGACTTGATCCTGGGACACCACCTTCTGCTTGAGCAGCTCGCGATCCCGTTCGTAGGTTATCTTCTGATAGGCAAGGTTGGCGCGATCCTTCTGTAGCTGTGCTTTCGCATTTGCGAGCGCCGCGGTGCTGAGCGCCACTTGCGCCGCGAACGGGCGCGGATCGATCTTGGCCATCAACTGACCCGCCTTAACCGGCGAGTTGAAGTCCACCAAAAGCTGGATGATAGGTCCCGAAACGTAGGTGCCAACCTGGACGGTGATTACGGGGTTCACGGTACCCGTAGCGGTTACCGACCTGACGATGTCGCCCTGGGTGATCTCCGCCGTGACGAACCGGGCGCCGCCGCTACGGTGGCGCAGGAAGAAGCCGGCGGCGACCAGCACCAGTGCCGCCACGATACCGACCCGGACCCACTTTGAAGAAAAAATTCCCATCTTCAGGGATTGAACCCCGACTCGCACGATCCGAGAATCGGCTCAAAGCCCTTGCAATATAAGACGAAAGAGCGCCCCACGGGTTTCAGATTGTCATTATAACTACCAGCGCTGCTTCCCCATAGGAGGATGCTTCCATGCCTCAGCCGCCGCCCCTCTCCGGCATCAAGGTGGTAGACCTGACCCGCTACCTGGCGGGACCTTTCTGTACCCAAATCCTGGGCGACTATGGGGCCGACATTATCAAGGTGGAGCCGGTGGAAAATGCTCGTGGCGAGCTGGGCGGGGGCTCCGCGAAGGACAGCTACTTCTTTCTATCCTGTAATCGCTCCAAGAAAAGCGTGCGCATCTCGACCAGGAACCCGGCCGGGATGGCCGCGCTCAACAAGCTCATCGATACCGCCGACGTGGTCGTGGACAACTATCGACCCGGCGTGATGGCCGCGATGGGTCTCGACTACGAGACCCTCGCCGCGCGCAACCCGCGCATCATCACCTGCAGCATCTCCGGCTTCGGCTCCACCGGGCCGCTGCGCGACTTCCCTGGTTTCGACCAGATCGCGCAGGGAATGTCGGGGCTGATGAGCGTGACGGGCACCGTCGAAAGCGGACCGACGCGCGTGGGAATTGCGATCTGCGATCTGCTCGGCGGAATATTCTCGGCGCAGGGAATCCTCCTCGCCCTCGAGGCGCGCCATCGCAGCGGACGCGGGCAGCGCGTAGAGACTTCGCTGCTCGAATCGATCGTGAGCATCCTGAGCTGGTCGGCCGGCATCTACTTCGACACCGGCAAGACTCCCGCTCCCGCCGGCAACCATCATCCGCTCTCATCGCCACACGGCGTGTTCCATGCAAACGACCGCCCATTCAACATCGCGGTCGGGAACGAGGCGATGTGGCGCAAGTTCGTCAAGATTATCGGACGTCCCGACCTTGCGGAGGACGATCGCTTCAGCAGCCCGGGCGGGCGGGTTAAGAATCGCACTGCGCTGACCGCGGAAATCGATCGCGCACTCGCATCAAATGATGCGCAGTACTGGATCGATTTGCTCAACCGCGAAGGCATCCCCTCGGGACCAATCCTGACGGTCGAGGAGATGTTCAAGCATCCGCAAACCGCCGCCCGCGAGATGCTGCTGAAGATGCCCCATCCGGTGCTCGGCGAATTCCAGACCACCGGCCTGGCGGTGAAGCTGGGCGATACTCCCGGAAAAATCACGCGGCCGCCGCTGGTGGGCGAGCACACAGATGAGGTCCTGTTAGCGCACGGCTACTCCGCGGACGACCTCGCCCGCCTGCGCGCAGAGGGAGCTATAGCCTGAAACTTCAAAGGACGCGCGGGCTAAAGCCCGCATGGTTCCCTTTCCTTTCCAAGGAAAAGGGTTAGGGATTGGTACAACGCCGGGCCATCAGCGTGCGCCCAAGTACTCCACCAAAGTTCGCCTTCACTTTCTGATTCCAGACCCATGACCCGTTAGCCGCGACCCCTGGAGGATCTCCGTTCGCCAGCATGTGGAACTCAGCGCCGAGTTGCACGTCGCGCGCTGTACCACTCCCTTACCCTCTCTCCTTGGAAACGAAAGGGAATAAGAAAGAAAAACGGCGCGGAGGATTTCTCCGCGCCGTCCGATGCTCAACTCCTGGCGTCCGCTACTCGCGTTCCTGGAAGCCTTCCAGGTTGCGCGACCTGCCGGTCTGACGCAGCTTGCGCAGTGCCTTGGCCTCGATCTGCCGGATACGCTCGCGGGTAACCGCGAACTGCTTGCCGACTTCTTCCAGCGTGTAGTCGGTCTTCTGCCCGATTCCGAAACGCATCCTGAGAATCTGCTCTTCGCGCGGCGTGAGCGTCGCCAGCACCTTGCGGGTCTGCTCGCCCAGGTTGCCCTGGATTGCCGCCTCGACCGGGCTCGGTGCGAGTTCGTCCTCGACGAAATCGCCCAGCGAGCTTTCTTCCTCGTCGCCGATCGGCGTCTCCAGCGAAATCGGCTCTTTGACGATCTTCAGAACCTTCTGGACCTTGTCGAGCGGCATTTCCATCTGCTCGGCAATCTCCTCCGGCCCCGGCTCGCGTCCCAGTCGCTGCACCAGCAGGCGCGTAACGCGCAGCAACTTGTTGATGGTCTCGACCATGTGCACCGGGATACGGATGGTGCGGCCCTGGTCGGCGATCGCACGCGACATCGATTGCCGAATCCACCACGTCGCGTACGTCGAAAACTTGTACCCGCGCTGGTACTCGAACTTGTCGACCGCGCGCATCAGGCCGATATTTCCTTCCTGGATCAGATCCAGGAATCCAAGCCCGCGGTTCGTGTAGCGCTTGGCCAGGCTCACGACCAACCGAAGGTTCGCCTCGGTCAGCTCCTTCTTGGCCCGCCGGCTCTTGTCCTGGCCCGCGGCGAGCAGCTCCAGCGAGTGGGCGAAGTCCTCGCCCGATGCCTTCACCTGCGCCTCGACTTCCTTCATCTTGCGCTGCGCTGCGCGAATGCGGGCCGCGATGTCGAGCAGGTTCTCGCGATTGTCGTTGATCTTGAGCACGTGGCGGCGATCTTCCGCTTCCGCCGCTTCCTTGAGCAGATGCGTCCGCGTGCGGCCGGTCGCATCTTCGTAGCGCTGGATAGTGCGCTGCCCGTCGCGATAGTCGAACAACAGCGCGCGCATCCGATCGATAATCGCTTCCGTCAATCGCGGCGAAAGCTGCATCGCGCGCAGCTCTTTCTTCACCCGCTCCTTGAGACGCAGGTACACTTTCTCGGTCTTGGTCGGCTTGTGCGGTGCGCCCTTCTTGCGCGCCGGCTTCAGGTTGCCCAGCCGCGCTTCGAGCTTTTCCAGCTTGCCGGCGACGTCTTTCAGCTTCTTGAGATGGAGATGCAGCCGCTTGAGCTGACGCTCATCGGCTTCCGGCCCGCGCTCTTCGTCGGGGTCGGCATTGGCATCTTCGGTATCCTCGAAGATGTCGCGAACGTCGGCCTCGCCGGCCTCAATCGCATCGCCGAGCTTGATCACGTAGTCGAGCGTGACCGGCGAGCTCAGGACTTCTTCTTCTACTTCGTTCTCGCCCGCCTCAATTCGCTTGGCGATTTCCACTTCCTGCTCGCGCGAGAGCAGTTGGAAATTGCCCATCTCCTTGAGATAGAGCCGAACCGGGTCGGAGGATTCGCCCAGGTTATCTGCCGGTTCCGCCTGTTCCTCGGGCTCTTCCTTGGCTTCCGCCTCGGTGTCGTTGTCACTGCCCTCGGCCGGGACTTCCTCGAGCACCTTGATATCGAGGTCCTCGAAGCTGTCCAGCGCCGCACGCAGATCGGTGGGCGTGGCGACATCCTGGGGCAGGAAGTCGTTGACCTGCTCGAAAGTCAGGTAGCCCTGCTCACGACCGAGGTCTACCAGTCCCTGCAGATCCTTGCCTTCGTACTTTTGTTTCATGCTTTCACGCACCGTTTGGAGCCGGCCAACGGAGCCGTGCCCACGGGTTCAATCCGGCCTTACGAGCGAGTTTTGGCCGCGGATGGAACTGCCTCATTAATACAGACGATCTCGAAAAGGCAAGCTAAGACGCGTCGAATTTGTGAAATTACGCCTCCCGGCAATTTGAGTCAATCAGGTCGCCAACTTCGCCTTCGTTCTGAGCGAAAACCCGCACCAATGGCATCGCGGGTCCGCAATCTCGATAAGTCTGGGTTTCATCGAGATAGAGTCTCCCAAAAAACGCTTTCCACACCGGGGACAGGCCAAAGAACCAACGTAGAGCTGATAGCCCATCACAATTCCGGTAATCGCCAGCACAAATAGCGAGGTTTCCAGAAGAACCTCGGGCCCCGCCTCCCAGTCTGCCGCGGCCATCGACAGAACCGCGAACAGCAACACAAGGTATGCCGGCACCATCAAGTAGTACGCTCGGCGCACCTTCCGGATTTCAGCTTCGGTCGGGGCGTGGTCGAAACCGCTATCGTGGGCCATTTCGATGCTCCCGGGGGGCCAACCCCGTACACCCCTCAATTATAAGCATCGAGTGCCGGATTTGCCGCTTTTGACTCCCTCCCCCGCCCTTGGGCGGTGGAAAAGCCGCGACATACCGCATATTTTTGGGCCTCCTGAAGGCGGAATTTTGTTTATCCACGTCATAGTTCTGGTCCTCAGTTTCGGCATAATCCTCGCCGGTTCCGAGCTTTTTACCAATGGCGTGGAATGGGCCGGCGAGCGCCTCTCCGTCGCGGAGGCCGCCGTCGGCAGCCTGCTCGCCGCCGTGGGCACCGCCCTGCCCGAGACCTTCATTCCGGCGGTCGCCCTGCTGGGCGGGGATTCGGGCCACGATGCGGTCGGCGTAGGCGCGATTGTCGGCGCGCCCCTGATGCTGTCGACGGTGGCGCTGTTCGTGATGGGCATCGCGGCCATCGTCTACCGCGAGCGCCGCGGCCGCATCGCACTGCACGTCGCGCGTCACGATGCGCGCCGCGACCTCACCTTCTTCTTCATGTTCTTTGTGGTGTTCGCCGGATGCGGCTTGCTGCACCTCGGCACCATCGCGCGTCACGTGCTCGCCGTCGTCGCCTTGCTCGGCTACTCGGTGTACGCGGCGGTGATGCTGCGGCTCAAGCGCGCGTCGGAAACCGAGTTGGACGGCGGACTCCATCTCGATTGGTTGTTCGGCCGCAACTCCGGAAACCCCGGCGGATGGATGATCGCGCTGCAGGTCGCGGTAGGCGTGCTTGCAATCCTGGTCGGCGCCAAGGAGTTCGTCGATCAGATCGTGCTGTTCTCGGCGCACGCCGGCGTGAATCCCGGCGTACTGTCGTTGATCCTCAGTCCGCTCGCGACCGAGTTGCCGGAAAAATACAACTCCGTGGTCTGGATTCGGCAACGCAAGGATCACCTGGCGCTCGCGAACATCACGGGCGCGATGGTCTTCCAGTCGTGCATCCCGGTCGCGCTCGGTCTCGCTTTTACACCGTGGGTCCTGAGTGCGCCGGAGATCCTCGCCGGCGTCATCGCCGTGACTTCATCGGCGATCCTGTTCATCAACCTGCGCGACTCGGAACTGGGCACACCGACCCTGATGCTCGGCGGCATCGCCTACGCGATCTTCCTCGCGGGGCTGACGTACCTCGGCATGTTTTGATACTTGCGATCGGGGAGTCCTAACCGCCAAGAAACCAAGGCGACAGGCAGGACGCCGCCAAAAGGCCCTGCCCAGTTCCTTCCTGAACCTGGTGCCTTGGCGCCTTAGCGGTTACTGCGAGCTTTTGGGACTTACCACCGCACCCTGCGCACCCATCATCAGCTCCCGCAGATGGGGATAGCCCGGCGGCTGATAGCTGAACAGTAATGCCCGCCGATCGGCTGCTGCCCGATTCGGTAGCGATCGATGCACCAAAAAGGGCCCGAAGAAAATCACCGCGCCCGCTTTCACCGGCACCGGCAGCAGCCGCGACTGGTCATACTTCTGCGGATCGATCTCCAGGCTCCCGAAGCCGTCCACCGCGCGCCGTGTCTGCAAGCCCTCGCGATGGCTTCCAGGCACAACCTCGAGGCAGCCGTTCTCCACCGTCGCGTCGTCGAGGAACAGCATCGCCGTCGCTACGCGCGAAGCCGCCTTCGTCACGTCCGTCCAATACGGAAAATCCTGGTGCAGGATGATCGATCCGCCCTTGTGCTTGCGCTTGAGGTTCAGTTTCTCGGTGAAGAGCCGAACCTCATCTTCGCCCACGATGTCCTTGCACGGCTCGGTGAACCTCGGGTCGAGCGCCCATCGATGTAGCTTGTCGCTCAGGTGCGCGAACAGCTCCAGCCCCTGCACCAGGTCGGGGTCGCTCGGCTCCCACTTGACGACGGTCTGAAGCTTCCGCTGAACCTCGAACATGTAGCTGCCGAGCGCATGCTTCGTGCGGCGCTTTTCGCCGAGCAGCCGCTCCACCACCGCCTCGCACGCTTCCGCTATCTCGGCCAACTCGCCTTCGTTGAAAACGCCGGGCCGCAGGACGAAGCCCTGCTCTTCCAGCCCCGCTTTCTCTTGCGCGTCGAATCTCAACGACTCACCCATCGCGACTCCCCTGTACACTGCGCGTGTCTTATTGTAGTGCCTGATCCGTCAAAGCACGAACGAGCGACGACCATGGCATCGGCGATTGAAGAATTGATGGAGCAGCGGCCGCAATGCGATTTTCCCGTGCGTATTTCCGATTCGCTGGTCGCGGAATTCCATGAGCGCGGATTCATCCGAGTCGACCGTCTCGTACCCGACGAAGAACTCGCGTGGCTGCGCGAAGTCTATGACCGGATGTTCGCCGAGAAGATCGAGGCCGTTCCCGGTGGGCACTTCGATGTTCTCCGTTCGTACGACAGCCCCGGAGAGCCGAAGCAGCTCCAGTTGCTGATGCCGGAAATTCGCTTTGCCGAGCTGCGCAAGACTGCCTTCTGGCGCAACGGCCGAGAAATTGCCGCCGTGCTCCTCGGCGTGGATCCCAAAGCATTGCGCGGATGGGGCCACATGCTGCCCAAGCCGCCCAAAGTCGGCGAGCCGCTGCCGTGGCATCAGGATGAAGCCTACTGGGATCCGTCCTTTGAATATCGCGCGCTCGGAAATTGGGTGACCCTCGACCCCGCGACTCCACAAAGCGGATGCATGAGCTTCATTCCAGGTTCGCATCGCGGTGACATCCGCGTCCATCGCCATCTCCACGATGATCCCACGGTGCACGCACTGGTGGTCCCGGACCTCGACGAGTCCCTCGCGGTGCCGGTTCCCGTCGAGCCGGGCGGCGCCGTGTTCCACCATTGCCGCATCCTGCACAGCTCCGGCGCCAACCGCAGCGATCGCATCCGCCGCGCGTGGGCCAACGAATGGCAATTGCCTCCCGTGCCGCGCAGCGAGGCGGCTTCGCGTCCGTGGATGGACGAAGGCAAGAGGGCCTGGGAAAGCCGCAACCTCAAGCCGGTGTAATGACGGGCGTTCGGTTCCCCCGAAAAAATAGTGAGGCGGGCGGCCCTGCCCGCCGGCGATGCGCGGATTCCAATCCGCGCCACCCCTTCAGCCGCTGTGGCTAAGGCTATCCGCTCGCTCTACTCAACGCTTCCGCGACGATCCACAATCTATCTGTGCCCGGCCGCTACCAGGAACTCGCCCAGCGCTTCTACGCAAATCGCCTCCTCTTCGGTGACCCCGCCGAGGCCGGCATCGTGGCGGTCGAGATCGCCTCGGCGGGCGAAGTAGAAATCTTCCGCCGCTTCCAGGGCAAACTCGCCCGTGAGCGCCGTCCAATCTGCCTGTTCGTGCTGATTGACGATCCCGCGCTTCTCAAAGACTTTCGCGGCGACGTTCAGGTCCGGCCACTCGAGGGCGATTTCCGCTTCCGCCATCTCGTCAACCTCGGCAACGGCGACACGCTCGAAGCGCTGAAACAGCATCTGCGCAATGTCACCGGCCAGGCGCCGAATGCGACGGACGCTCCCTATTTCGTGCTGGCCGATCCGATCGAGCAGCACCTGATGCTCACCGGCACTACCTGTTTCATGGGGCTGGAGTTGTCGGACCTCGTGCGCCTGCAACTCGACATCGAGACTTACATCTCGCCCGGCTTCGAATTTCCCTCGCCGGCGCGCGAGGGCGATCGCGTCATCGCGATCTCCATCACCGATTCCACCGGCTACGAGCGGCTGCTCAGCGGCAAGGAGATGGACGAGCGCACGATGCTCGAGGAGCTGGTGCGCATCGTCACGGAGCGCGACCCCGACGTAATCGAAGGGCACAACCTGTTCCGCTTCGACCTGGAATATCTCGAGGCGCGCGCCCGGCGGCATCGCGTCAAGCTCGCGCTCGGCCGCGATGGTTCCATACTGCGGGCCCGCCCCTCACGCCTGCAGATCGCCGAGCGCTCGATCGCCTACCGCCGCTACGACATTTACGGCCGCAGCATTATCGATACCTGGATTCTCGCCCAGTACTACGACATCGGGAGCCGCGAGCTGGAAGGATTCGGCCTCAAGCAGCTCGCGCAGCATTTCGGAATCGCGCGCGAGCAGCGCGTCTACCTCGACGCATCGCGGGTGAGCGAGTACTTCGATCGCGAACCCGAGAAGCTCTTCGAATATGCGCTCGACGATGCGCGCGAAACCCGGGGCCTGGCGGAGATTCTCTCGCCCAGTTACTTCGTGCAAGCAAAGATTTTCCCCTACTCGTACCAGAGCGTGGTCCTGCGCGGGAACGCCACGCGTATCGATGCGCTCATGATGCGCGCGTATCTCGCCGCGGGCCATTCCATTCCCGCACCGCAGCCCGTCGCTCCGGTCGCCGGCGGATACACCGAGATGCGCCGATGCGGTGTCGCGCGCGGCGTGCTCCATTGCGACGTGACTTCGCTCTACCCGTCGCTCATGCTCGAGAATCGTCACGCGCCCGCTTCCGACCGGCTGGGCGTGTTCCTCAAGCTGCTCGGCGATCTGCGGAGCTTCCGCGTGCAGGCCAAGGCAGTGGCGCGCGAGCTCGAGGGCGTGGAGCGCCGCAACATGGAGGCGCTTCAGCAGACCTTCAAGATTCTCATCAATTCGTTCTACGGCTACCTGGGTTTCGGGCTCGGCCACTTCAATGACTTTGGCGTCGCCAACGAGGTCACGCGCGCGGGGCGCGATCTCATTCAGCGCGCGGTCGCGCAACTGGAAGCAAAGGGCGCGGAGGTTATCGAGGTCGACACCGACGGAATCTATTTCGTGCCCCCACCCGAGGTTACCGACGCCGCGTCCGCCGATGCGCTCGTGGAAGAACTCGGCGCTGTGATGCCGGAAGGAATCCGGCTCGAAATCGATGGCCGGTACGCCGCGATGTTCAGCTACAAGATGAAGAACTACGTGCTGCTCGATGAAGACGGCGATATGACCATCCGCGGTTCGGGGCTCAAATCGCGCGGCCTGGAGCGTTTCCAGCGCCGCTTCATGGAGGAGATGTTCGCGCTGCTGATGCGCGATCGGCACGCCGAGATTGCCAGGCTGCACGATACCTGGCGCGCACGCCTGGCGCGCCACGAGGTCGGTATCGCCGACCTGATGAAGACTGAAACGATCCAGGACTCGCTCGAAAGCTACAAAAGTAAAATTTCGGGCGGAGAGCGCAACCTCTCTGCCGCCTACGAGCTGGCGCTGAAATCTCCCCGCCGCTACCAGAGCGGCGACCAGATTTCCTACTACATCACCGGTCGCGGCCTGCGCATAAAACTCGTGGAAGCCGCTCGCATGGCTTCCGAATACGATCCCGCCAATCCCGACGAGAACGTGATCTATTACCAGGCCAAGCTGGCCGAGCTATTCGAGAAGTTCCGCATCTTCACCGAGAAGCCAGGCCTGTTCACGCCGCCTCCCGAACCAACCGAAGGCGAAGCCCCGCGACAGCAGCTTCTGTTCGAATGATCTGCCCCGCGTAGCCGCTCGAATCAAACGTACTCACTCCTGAAAACCTCGCCCTTTCAGGGCGAGGAAGCCGCACATTTTTCGTGCGGAGGAGTGGGACCTTATTCAGCGCGCTCGCAGAGCGCGCGATTCAATGGATGCTGACTCCGAAACCCCGCGCGATCGCGCCAGGCGGCTGCGCCGCGAAGCAACCGACCAGGAGCGAATACTCTGGCAGCGGCTCCGCGCCAAGCGCCTTGAGGGCTTCAAGTTCCGCAGGCAGCACCGAATCGGTCCCTATTATGCGGACCTATGCTGCGTACAGAAGAGGCTGATCGTGGAAATAGATGGCGAGCAACACGCGCAAAAGCAGGAACAAGCAGACGAACGTCGAACCGCCTTTCTCTCTTCAGAAGGCTATCGCGTCATACGATTCTGGAACCACGAAGTTCTGAAAGATATCGAGAACGTGCTGCTACGGATTCTTCAGGCGCTGCGGGATTCATAATCGCGCGCCTTGTCAGGCGCGCTGAAAAAGGGCCCACTCCTTCCGCGCGAGAAAATCGCGCGGCGTCCTCGCCCTATGAGGGCGAGGGTTCGGATCCGGACTACCTACGCCGCTTCCGGTTCCTCGGGCGCATCCGCGCCCTGCACCACGATCACGCACCGGTCCCCGCCCGGGACTTCATCCAGCGGCAGCCCCACCTCGTCCGCGAACTTCTTCCCGACGATCAGCAGCCGCCCCGGCGATTGCCGGAAAAGTTGATGCAGGCTGTGCTCCGTGAGCACATCGCTGTGGAACAGCGACCCCATCTCCGTGCGCGCATCGCGCGCCATGGTCACCAGCTCCGGATCCGGATGCGGCATCATCCGCTTCGACACCAACAGCGCCCGCAGCTTGCATTGCTTGCGCTGCGCGATACGCATCGCCAGCGCCAATGATGCGCGCCCGTCCGTGCCCGTATCGATCGCGGCGAACACCCGCTCGATGGGCCGGTCCGTCCCCTGGATGAACACCCCCACGTTGATCGCCAGCGGCCGCGCCTTCGAGAACACCTCGCGCACCACCCCGCCCATCGTGTTGCCGCCCTTGGCATTGCGATGGTAGCCGAGCAGGATCCACGCCACCCGCGCATCCTCGGCCGCCATGATGATGTCGTTGGCGGGCCGCTCGCTCCACGCGGCCTGCGCCCCGATCGTGATGCCGTGAGTCTGCGCGTATTGAACCGCCGCGGTCAGCGCCGCCGTCGGTGGCGCTTCGTCGGATCTCGCCCCGTCTTCACGCCGCACGAGCGCGAGCACGCGGGGCGGCGGCTCGTCGGGTTGGCTGGCCGCGAAAGCGATCGCGAGCAGTGGCGCGACCGCCTCCGGATTCGCAATCGGAACTAGTAAGCCTCGTTGGTCTTCCGGAGACGTAGTGGGGTTCCTCTGTGCACCCCCGCGGGTACACACCAGTATCAGGCTAGGCGGTCTCGAAAATTTTTGCCACCGTTCCCCCTCATTGACTCCCCACAGGTATCGTTGGGGATTGGCGATTCGGGGCCTTTCTGCGCGATATTGGTAGAGAAAAGAGGAGGACCTCCCCATGTCTGATGCGAAACCGGAACTGAATTGGGACCGGGTCAAGAAATTCTCGGCACAGGTCTCCAACGATATCGGCGCCGCGATGCTCGGCGCGATGAGCTACATCGGCGACCGGCTGGGAATCTTCAAGAGCCTCGCCGGCAGCGCACCCGTCACCTCCGCCGAGCTGGCGCAGAAGACCGGCCTCGATGAGCGCTATCTCCGCGAATGGCTCGCCTCGATGACCGCCGCGGAATACGTGAGCTACGATCCGGAATCGAAGCGCTACTCGATGTCGCCGGAGCACGCGATGATCCTCGCGCGCGAAGAGTCCCCGTTTTTCATGGGCGGGTTTATCCAGGGAATCATCCCCAACCTGTCCGTCACGCCCAAGGTGCTCGAGGCATTCAAGGACGGCAAAGGCGTGAAGCAAAGCGAGTATCCGCCGGAGACGTTCGAGTCGATGGAACGATCGACGGCCAACATGTATCGCAACCAGCTCGTCAAGCACTGGCTGCCGGCGATCCCGCACGTCGTAAAAAAACTCGAAGCGGGAGGCAGCGCACTCGACGTCGGATGCGGCAGCGGCCGATGCGCCATCGCGCTGGCGAGTGCATTCCCCAAGGCGAAAATCTTCGGCTTCGACGCCCATTCAGGTTCTCTCGAACGCGCCCGCAACAACGCCCGCGCCGCCGGCCTGGGCGACCGCATCACGTTCGACGTCGTGGATTGCACCAAGCTTCCGGCCGCGCAGTTCGATTTCATCTCAACCTTCGATGTCGTCCATGACTCGATCGATCCGGTCGGCTTGCTGCGATCGATTCGCGCCGCGCTCAAGCCCGGCGGCACTTATCTGATGGTCGAGGTCAACGTTTCGGCGAAGCTCGAAGACAACATCAGCGCCATGGGCAGAATGATGTACTCGATGAGCACGCTGTACTGCATGAGCGTATCGCTCGGCGGAGGCGGCGCCGGAATTGGCGCCTGCATGGGCGAAGACAAAGCGCGCGAACTGGCGAAGGAAGCCGGCTTCTCCAGCTTCGAGCGCCTGCCCGTGAAGGACCTCTTCTCCGTCCTGTACGAGCTAAAGGCCTAGGAAGTTCTTCTCCCGAAGGGAGAAGGCGCCGAGCTTGCGAGGCGTCCTGAGGACCAACGGGACGAAGGATCCTCTGTGCGCGCCACGCGCCGGATGAGGGTCAAGCGCGCTTGCCGCAAGGTTCCCAGTAGCTATTTGTGGCCCTTGAAAGTCGCCACCCACCACTTGTTGCCGTAAGGATCCGCAACGCCCGCGACCCTGTCATTCCACGGCATATCCGTCGGCTCGCCGATCGATCGCCCTCCCAGGCTGAGTGCGCGCCGGTAAGCCGCGTCGGCGTCCGGAACATACACATACAATGTCGCAGGCGGAGGCGCTTCCCTGGGCGGCTTGGCCCATTCAGACGGAGGCCCGAACTCCCGCGGCGTCGTCTTCGCGATTCCCAGCATCACGATCGAGTCGCCGATCTTGATTTCGGCGTGAAACCCGTCTTCCTGGCTCGTATCGCCGTAGCGCAGCTCCGCGCCGAACGCTTTCTTCAGGAAATCGATCAGATCCAGACGCCCGTAGATGTATGGCGTGATCGTGTGGAAATCCTTCTGCTGATATTCAGGCATTGCAGTCCTCCCCAATACTGGTCTTTCGAGGTGTCCTCGCGTTAAGTTGGGCCTGCTTTCAGGTCACGACGATGGCGTTCGAGCCGGTCAGTTTCAAGGGCAAGAAGGTTTTGATCACCGGGGCAACCGGTCTGGTCGCGCGTCCGCTCGTCCGGGAGTACGGCAAGACCGCCACGGTCTACGCGATGGCGCGCTACGGCCGCGCGGAAGATCGCCGCTCGATGGAAGAAATGGGCGCGATTCCCGTCGCCGCCGATCTTTCCGATGAAAGCACGCTGCCCGCGGTTCCCGAAGACGTCGACTACGTAATCAATTGCGCCGTGGCGCGCACCGGCAAGTTCGATGTCGACTTCCGCGCCAATGCCGACGGCGTGGGATTCCTGATGGCGCGATGCCGCGGCGCGGCGGCGTTCCTGCACGTCTCCAGCACCGCCGTGTACGAGCATCGGGGGCACGAACCCCGCAAGGAGTCAGACCCGCTCGGCGATAACCATCGCGCGATGTTCCCGACCTATTCGCTGTCGAAGATCGCGGGCGAGCGCGTCGCCATGTTCGCCGCGCGCCAGTTCTGCCTTCCCACCACCATCGCGCGCCTCTGCGTTCCCTACGGAGACCAGGGAGGCTGGCCCTACTTCCATCTCATGATGATGCGCGCAGGCGCGCCCGTCGACGTGCATCCCGATCGGCCCAACTACTACAACCTCCTGCACATGGACGATTGCATCGAGAAAATCCCGCGCCTGCTCGCGGCCGCCACTCCGGAAGCCACCCTGACCAACTTCGCGGGCTCACCGCGCGTGAGCATCGAGGAATGGTGCGGTTACATGGGCGAGTTGACCGGCCTCAAGCCGCAATATGCCGACAATCCCCAAGCCTTCGGCAGCTTGAGCACCGATCTCACGCGGATGGAGGAACTGGTCGGCAAGACCCACGTCGATTGGCGCGCCGGTATTCGCCGCATGATCGCATCGCTCGCTCCGGATTTGCTCAAAGCCTGAACGAAAAGCTCCAATCTCGGACAGTTTAACAACTTTTGATCACTTCTCCGGAGACCTCGGGCGGCGTTTTCGGGCATAACAGTCGATGTAACCTGCGGGCAAAGCGCCGCAAGGGAAGCTCCGATGAACCAGGAAGCTGAATCGCGCCAACCGCTTGCTCCTCAACCTGCGACCGCGCTCGCGTCGCATCGCGTCCATCCGGACAAGGTACAGCAATATATCGCCGCGCAGACGGCGATTACCGATGCGGCCCGCAGCTTCCCCGGTTTTGTCGGAACCGAAGTCCTCGAACCCGTCGCCGGCCTCCAGGAGGAATGGGTCGCCATCTTCCGCCTCGAATCCAACCAGGCCATGAAAAAATGGCTGGCGAGTCCCGAGCGAAATCGCCTCGCCGCGCGCATCGAGCAGTACCTGCTCGAACCCTCGCGGATGCTGCTGCTGGCCAGTGACGAGCGTAGCGAACCGCCGGTCGCGATGGTGTTCACGCACAAGGTGGCGCCGGAGAAGGTCGATGCGTACCTCGAATGGCGCCGCAGAACCATCGCCGCACAGGCCCACTACCCTGGCTACCTCGCTACCGAGTTCTTCGAGCCCCATGGGCAGTTCGACGAATGGGTCGATATCGTCCGCTACGACTCGACTAAGGACCTTGACGATTGGCTCAAATCCGGCGAACGCACCGCGCTGCTGAAGGAACTCGACGGCATCGTCGAAAGCGTGCACGAGCATCGCGTGACCGGCCTCGAAGGGTGGTTTTCCATCAATCGCGGCCCCGGTATGACCAGCAGCGGTCCTCCGCCCTGGAAGCAGGCGTTCGCGGTTTTGTATGCGCTCTATCCCACCGTGATGCTGCTGGCTTTTCTGAATCCGTCGATGAAGAACCTGCCGTTCGCGGAGCAGATGATGATCGGCAATATCCTGTCGGTCGCGGCGCTGACCTGGTTCGTTATGCCCTGGGTCACGCGGCTGTTGGGTTTCTGGCTGAACTCACCCTCCGGCAATTGGAAAAAAGAAGTCGCGGGACTGGCATTCGTCGTGGCGAGCCTGGTGGCCTTCGTCCTGCTTTTCCTCGGCGCCGGTCGCTTTGTGTCAACCGCGTCTATGACAATTCATCGCACAATCTCGGCGAGCGTCTCGCTCGTCGGCAAAAGTTGAAAGAGGACCTATGTTAAGGAAAACGCACTATGTCATTTTGCCGCTCGCGCTGGTGCTCATCGCGGGATGGGCCGGAAGCGGATTGGCCGAATCCGCGTCGCAAGCCGGGATCCCCGACTACATGGCCGTGTTCGTCGGTGATGAAAAGCCGCAGACTGCCAAACAGGTTGCCACCAACAACGTGCTGGCGCTCGATCTGGCCATGTTTGGAATCTACGACGATGCCCTTGCCGACACGCAGAAGAACTTCATGGCGCAGCATCCGATCATCATGGCGCTCTTCAGCAACCAGGGCGGGCGGCTCATCCTCTACCGCCCGGGCAAGCCTCCTCTCGAAGCACCCCCGGTTCCGGTCGAGTATCAAGTCTACAAGTCAGTCGGTCATTCGGCCCTGGCAATTTTCGAATTGACCGGATCGCATGTCGGGACGGTTTCCGATCGCTCCTGGATGGGCCCGATGGCTACCTTCCGGGCCGCTAATCAGACCGCCTTGAGCACCATCGCCGCGGCGGATATCAGGAGCGAGGATTGGCGCCAGAACGAAGTCAACATCATCCAGGCGAACATCGCGTTCATGGATCAATGCATGAGCAAGGGTACGTACACGTTCGCCGATATTCAGAAGTATGCGCAGACGGTCAAACCCTGGCTCCAGAACAATATTCACTGGGGCGCGACCATCCAGGTCGAGCACTGGATGAAGGTGGTGAAGGATTGGAAGGAGATGCTCGGCCAGGATTGGGACAAGACCTACGGCCTCAGCAATACCCTGTACGTCGCGCGCCAGAACAACGTGCTCTTCAGCGTGCTGGCGCAGTTCTTCGGCAAAGAGGCGATGAACGACCGGCTCTTCCTGTTCGAGACGCCGCAATTCGTCACCACGCCCGACCAGATGCTTAACGTGCTGATTCGAACGGTGTCCGATCGAGCGGTCGGCATGGCCGTCTTCGGTGACTACTACCTGATGGACTACGAGCTGATGGGCGGTGATGGCCGCAAGGCGATCGAGGCCACCGACAACAAGTACGGCATGCCGGTGTTCCTGCCGCCGCTGGTTCCGTTCCGATCCACCGAATGGCCGTTCCGCATCGATCCGAGCCAGGGCACAGGACCCGCGCTGATCGAACAGGTCAAGTAGTCGGTCGGTATCACATCGGCAAACAGCAACGGCGCGGGCCTGTCAAAGCTCGCGCCGTTCTCTCTTTCTGACCTGCCCTCAATCGCTAAAACAGAACTATCACCTGCATCGTCCCCGCCACCGTGCCCTGGACCTGCGGACTCGCCCCCGGATTCGGGATGTAGCTGACCACCGGCTGCAGGAACAAACTGCCAATCAGGTGCGCCTGGTAATAAGCCTGGAGCATCGCCTCGTTCCCGCGGAAGCCATAGCGGCGGTTAAGCCACGACCATGCGAGCCCGGCGCCCATCGAGTCCGATGTCCGTCCCGGAAGCAGCCCGAAGCCGGTCGCGCCCAAACCGAAGTAACGGTTGATCGGCATCGTGTTCGATTGGTTGAAACCAAATTGATAGAAAGCCGAGACCCCCGTGTTGTCCACACCGGGATGGCGCAGCCAGAGGCGCTGCGAACCGTAAGTGTATGCTCCCTGCGCGCCCTCTTCCTGCACCTGATACGTCGGCTTGAACCCGCCCGGTTGAAATTCCTCGGGACCGTACATTTCGCCGGTCTGAACCCATCCGCCCACCCCGATCTTGCCGGGTCGTTCCTCGGCTCCCAGCAACCAGCAGTAAGCCGCCTCCCCGATCATGAAGTAGTGGCCATTGAACACCGGAGCTTCTTTGAGACCGGTCTGCACTCCACTCGCCCTGGCCCCGTCATAGACGCCGACATCGAGGTAGAAACTCTTGTTGGGCGCCCAATTGACCGATACTCCGTACGCGGAGTTGTAGTAGCCGGGCGCGACTCCGATCAAGGTCGGATTCACAAAGATCGGCGTGTAGATGAGGCTGGTGACTGCCGGTATCAGGAGCGAAGCATCCGACACCTCGACTGGCCGTGACACGTTGTTGAATTCGGCCGTCGTGATACTCTTGCCCACTCGCACGATCAGCTTGTCGTGAAAGAGCTTCTGCCGGTACCACAACTCGTACAGCTCGGTACGAACCAGCGGTGGCGACGCAATCAGGCCATCGTAGCCCTGTACCGACCCCGCCTTGTTGTTGGCTGCCTCTCCATTGTACTGGAGCATCGTGGCGTTGATGCTGCCGCCGCTCAGTCCCACGATCCTTTCCAGGTTCAGGTTCAGATTCAGAACCATCAGGCTGTTGAACGACCACGTCCCGGGCTTCTCTCCTCCGGTAAACAGATAGTCAGAGTTGCCGACCCAGGCGCCGCCGACCCGGACACCCGACTCCGGCGTGAATCCGACTAGCCGGCCCAACCATCCCGTACCGGGCAATGAATTCGAAGCACCGGGATTGGCCGAGATCGCAGGGGTGCGTTCGTAGAACAACGACGATTCGGATGAAGTCGGCGCCGCAACCGGCGATGGAGCGGGCTGAGTCTGAACGCTATCGCTCCAGCCCGCGCTGGATGCGAAGAGAAGCAGCACCGCGAGCATGCCGGACGCGAGCGGGCGGCCGACACGACCCTTCAAATGGCCTCGACTCGCGTTTTGCGCGGATGGTCGGTATGCCACTCCATACACTTCCTTGCGCTCCGAAGCTTTCGCCCGCGCTCTCCTTACGCCACCGGCATTGCTCCCTGCAAGCTACGCTTCGTCCGGCATCGTTCTGTAGCACCTTATTGCGCGACGCCCGATGGTCACTAGAACAGCACGATCAGCTGCATTGTCGCGGCCACTGCTCCCTGGTACTGCGTGCCGGCTCCCGGATTCGGGATGTAGCTGATCACCGGCTGGACAAACGATGACGAAACCAGGTGCGCCTGGTAGTACCACTGGAGGATCGCCTGGTTGCTGCGGAAGCCGTAGCGCCGGTTGAGCCACGTCCACGCAAGCCCCGCTCCCATCGAATCCGCGGGCCGTTCCGGAATCAGCCCGAACCCAGTCGCCCCGATACCGAAGTAGCGAGTTGCGATCATGGTGTTGGAGGCATTGAACGCGAATTGATAGAAGGCCGACACGCCGCTGTTGTCGATGCCGGGATGGCGGAACCAGATGCGCTGTGAAGCATAGGTGTAGGCTCCCTGCGCGCCCTCTTCCTGCACCTGGTACTTCGGCTTGAATCCGCCCGGTTGGAATTCCTCGGGACCGTACATCTCTCCCGTCTGGACCCATCCCCCCACCGCGGTTTTGCCGGGCAGGCTTTTTTCGCCGAGCAGCCATCCATAGCCGGTTTCGCCGATCGTGAAGTAATGCCCATTCAGAACCGGAGCTTCCTTGAGCCCGGTATCGACGTGACTGGCCAATGCGCCGTCGTAAAATCCATAGGTCACGTAAAAATGTTTATCCGGCGCCCAGTTCGCGGTAATTCCGTATGCTGAATTGTAGTAGCCGGGCGACGTTCCGATCATCGCGGGATTCTTGAAAATCGGCGTATAGATGAGACTCGTGACCGCCGGGATCATCCGCGCGGAATCCGAAACTTCGATCGGACGCGAGACGTTGTTGAAGTCTATCGTCGTCACTTGCTTGCCGACGCGAAAGATCAGCTTGTCGTTGAACAGCCCCTGCCGCCACCACAGTTCGTATAGTTCCGTGCGCGTCAGCGGCGTCGTGCCGATCAGTCCGTCATAGCCGGGTATCGTCCCCGCTTTGCCGTTCGCGTTCTCGCCGTTGAACTGCAGCACCGAACAATAGACCGCGGCCCCCGGCAGCCCGGCCATTTTCTTGAGATCGAGATCGATGCTCCCAACCAGCAGGCTGTTGAACGACCAGGTTCGCGGCTTCTCTCCTCCTGTAAACAGGTAGTCAGAATTGCCGATCCACACGCCGCCGATTCTGACTCCTGACTCGGGGGTGAACCCGATGAGCCTGCCCAGCATCCCCGTCCCCGGAAGTGGATTCGTGGCTCCCGGGTTCGCGGATACTGTCGGACTCTGCTCGTAGAACAACATCGATCTGCCCGTCGAGGGCGACCCGCCTGACGACGGCGCCGACGCGGAGGAAGCAGATGCGGACGGCGGCGGCTGCGAGCTGTCTCCGCGCGCCCGCGGTGGCGCCGCGGTCAATATCGCGGCGAGGATCGCACCCGCCGCGGCAACGCGGCGCATCGACCTGCCTCGGCGGCGTCTTGAGTGCCTCACTACGGGCCCGACTCACTCTTTGCGCGGATGAGCTTCCAGGATCTGTTTGTAGATTCGGTCCGGCGTGAGCGACGAACTGTAAAAGCGAATTCCGGTTGCGTCCGTCAGCGCATTCGCCAGCGCCGGTGCGATTGGATAAATCGGCGCCTCGCTCATCGACTTCGCCCCCAGCGGCCCGAACGCGTCATAGGTGTCCGCAAAGAATACCTCGGTACGCGCTGGAACATCGGCGAAGGCCGGGATCCGATAGTTGCGGAAGGTCGGATTGATCATCCGCCCCGAATCGTCGTAAACCATCTTTTCGTAGAGCGACCAGCCCAGCGCCTGCGCCACCGCGCCGTCGATCTGCGCCTTGCACTGCATCGGGTTGATAATCGTGCCGCCGTCCGCGCCGTGGACGCTGTGCAGGATCGCGATCTCGCCCGTGATGCGATTGACCGCGATGCGAAAGCCCTGCACCTGGAACGTCACGCTGCGCGGCGTGCCATAAGCCTTGCGCACGCTCTCCAGCTTGCCCCCGCCGGCTTCCGCGAGCCGGTAGAAGTCCTCGAGCGGAATCCGTGTGTCGCCGTGAAAGACCGCGTCATGGCCGAGCCGGACCGAGTCGCGGCTGGCGTCGAGATATTTCGCCGCAAAATCCAGCATCTTGTCGCGCAGCGCCTCCGCCGCGTTGCGCACCGCGCTCCCGGCTACCACGGTGCCTGCGCTCGCAAATGCGCCCGTGTCGTACCCGGTCTTGTCCGTGTCCGACTGGACGACCTTCACGCGCGATGCCGTGCTGCCCATCACGCTCGCCACGATTTGGGTATGCACGGTGGTGGTTCCGTTGCCGAATTCGCAGGTGCCAATCGCGAGGTGATAGTTGCCGTCCGCGCCCAGCGCCAGGCGCGCCTCCGATCGATGCTCCGTCGGCGGCACCGCGCCGTGCATCGAAATCGCCATCCCCTTCCCTTCCAGCCAGTCCGGCCCCTCCGGCCGCTTCACTCCATTACCGCGCTTCAGCGCGGCCTCCACGAAGTCCACACACTGGTCCAGCCCGTAGCTGCCGAATTCGGTGTCGGTGACCTCTTCGCTCCCCGCGATCATGCGATCGTCCGGTGTGACCATGTTGATGCGTCGGAACTCGAACGGGTCGATGTCGAGCGTGCGCGCCAGCTCGTCCATCGCGCACTCGACCGCGAAGACGGTCTGGGTCATCCCATAGCCCCGAATCGCGCCGCTCGGCACCATGTTGGTGTAGACCGTGAACCCGTCGACCTTCTTGTTGGGGCAGTTGTATACCGCGACCGCCTCTCCGCACGCGGCGTACAGCGTCTCGCCGCCGTGATTGCCGTAAGCTCCCGTGTTCGAAACCACCCGAATCTGGAACGCGGTCAGCTTGCCGTCGCGCCGCGCGCCGACCTTCATCTCGACCTGCATCGGATGCCGCGTCGTGGCTCCGATGAACTGTTCTTCGCGCGTGAACTCGAGCTTCACCGGCCGCCCGGTCTTGAGCGTCGCCCACGCGCAGATGTCTTCGGTCAGCACTTCCTGCTTGCCGCCAAATCCGCCGCCGACCCGCTCGCAAAACACCCTCACCGTCTCGGGATAAAGATCGAACAGGAAGCACAGCTTCTGCTTGGTGATGTGCGGGGTCTGGCTGCTGGTGCGGACGTTCAGGCGTTGCTGCTCGTCGAGCCAGGTTATCGAGCAGTGGGTCTCGAGGTGCGCGTGCTGCACCCGATGCGTGAAATAGGTTCCTTCGTGGATCGCCTCGGCATCGGCGAACCCCTTCTCCACGTCGCCGACCTGGCCGTGAATTTCCAGCAGGATATTGCGCGATGGGCGGCGCACCCGCTCCGCCGTCCGGTCGTGAAGCACGGGCGCGCCCTCGCGCATCGCTTCTTCAGGATCGAACACCGCCGGGAGTACCTGGTAGTCAACTTCGAGCCTGCGGCATCCCTCTTCCGCCGCCCCTTCGGTATCCGCCACCACCGCCGCCACCCGCTGGCCGGCGAACCTCACGACGTTGTCGAGGATGTAGGTGTCGCTCGGATCGACGTGGTAGTCGTCGTGGGTCGCGGTGGTGAAGACCTTGCGCGGCACATCTTCCCAGGTGAACACTGCTCGAACTCCCGGCACCGCCAGCGCGGCCCCGCGGCGAATCGCCAGGATGCGCGCGTGCGCATGCGGCGCCCGCAGCAGCTTGAGATGCAACATCCCGGGGATCGCCGTGTCGAGCGTGTACTGCTCGCGGCCCGTCACAATCCTCTCGGCGGCCGGGGCCGGCAGGTCCGCGGCCAGCGCCTTGCCGGGCAGGTCTTCGCCTACGTGGCTAATGCCATTGATCGCATCTTCTATCGAGTGATATCCGGTGCAGCGGCACAGGTTGCCCTTGAGCGAGCGCGGCAAATCTTCTCGCTGCTCCGCGCTCAAGGTCGCAGCGGTCATGACCATGCCGGCCGTGCAGAACCCGCATTGAAAACCCGCCGCTTTCATGAACGCGGTCTGCATCGGGTGCAGATCGCCGTTCCTGGCAAGGCCTTCGATAGTCGTGACCTTCCTGCCTTCGGCGCGGAATGCCGGGATCAGGCAGCTATGCACCGGCTTGCCGTCAAGCCATACCGTGCACGCGCCGCAATCTCCCGCATCGCAGCCTTTCTTGACGCCGAACCATCCGAGGTCGCGCAGAAACGTGCGCAGGCACTGGCCGGCGCGCGGCTGCTCGGAGAAGGTCTTGCCGTTTATCGTGTAACTCATGGTTATTGGCCGTGGGAGAGCTCGCGCCGGATTTCCTCGGCGAAATGAAACGTCATGTGCTTGCGATACTCCGGCGTGCCATGGACGTCATCGAAAAATGCCGGAATCTCCTGTTCCAGCCGCTTCCGCAGCGCTTGTGCGCCGGGAACCTTTTCGAATGCGAGCCGATACGGCCGATCCGTCGATGCCGACACGGTCAGCATGAAGCGCCCGTCCTGCGGACCCAGGGTTCCGACGATCAGCGCCGACGATCGCCCGAGATGCGTCAGCGAGATGCGCCTGAAAGCGGTCCGCTTGCGCATCGCCGCTGCGGGAAGGTCGATCCGCCGCAGCAGATCGCTGGGCTGCAGCACGTTCTTGTGGTTACCCGTAACGAAGTCCTCGACCGCGACTTTCTTTTCGGCGCCCTTCAACGCCTTGATCGTGCATACGCCCTCGAGCGCCGCCGTCAGCGAGATCATCGGGCCGGCAGGCAGCGACATGCAGACGTTCCCGCCAACCGTCGCGGTGTTCCAAATCTTGAAGGACGACAGGAACGACCGGCAGCATTGATGTATCAGCGGCGCGGCCGTCCACTCTGCCGGCGCCTTGAACTCGAACAACTCGGCAATCGTGCAGGTCGCCGCGATTCCCAGTCCTTCAGCCGAGACCGTGAGCGGTTTCCATCCCAGGCCGTGCAGATCGATGAGTCGGCGCAGATCTGGCTGCGGCTCGGAAAACAACCACGTGCCTCCCGCCAGCCATGCGTCTCCGTCACGCCATTTGCGCGTGGCGTCGCTGCCTCTGGGCCGCTCAATTTCTGTGATCGTGTTGATATCCATTGGCGGATGCCCCGTTCATACAAAATACCCCGATTGAACACTACTGTTATGCCACGGAGAGCGCGGCGACTTCCGGCTGAGGATGATCAAAAGTTGTTAAAGTTGGCGCGCGCCCGCTGACTCCCGCGCCAGGCGCCCTGGTTCCTTCGGAGGGAAACGTAACTGTAACCCTGCCTCCGAATTAGGGTTCTTGTGCAAAATGAGCGGCCCCGACTACTCTTTAAGGCGCTTCAGGAGCCGGGGGGGCACAGCCTGCGGTTCAAATCGTCGTCGATGCCGAATCAACTACCCTATAGGTTTTCTTCGTTCAGGCTCGACCCGCAGACTTGGCGACTGCGCAAGAATGACGAACTCCGCCCGCTGCGGCCCAAGACTTTCGCGATTCTTCGCTACCTGCTCGATAACGCCGGCCGACTCGTCACCAAGGAAGACCTGTTCGCGGCAGTCTGGCCCGGGGTGAAAGTTGAAAACTCCGCCCTCCGCGTCTGCATGAACGAACTCCGCCAGGCGCTCGAGGACGACCCTCATCGACCGCGCTTCGTCGAGACGGTCCATCGCCTCGGTTATCGCTTCATCGCTCCTGTCACCGCCGTCGATGACGACGGCGGCGCAGAACCGGAACGAGCCGCGCCCCTACCTGTCGTCGTCGTGGGCCGCCAAAAAGAAACGAGCACCCTCCTGGAATGCTGGGAGCGCGCGATGGGCGGAACTCGCCAGGTTGTGTTCGTGGTCGGCGAACCCGGCATCGGCAAGACCACCCTGATGGACCGTCTGCTTGACAGCCCGCAGGTCTCCGGCTTCGCCTATCGAGCGCGCGGGCAGTGCGTCGATCAGTACGGCGAAGGTGAGGCCTACTTTCCGATTTTCGGAGCTCTCGACGAAATCTGCCGGGGCCCTCACGGGCAGGAGGCCGGCGAGGCGCTCAAGCGGCACGCGCCGGACTGGGCGGCCCAGATTCCCAGCTTGATGGACGGAGATGCGCCGAATTCGGCTGAGGCCAAAGCCCGCCCGACTTCATCGCAGATGCTCGCGGAGGTTGCCGCCGCCCTCTCCGCCATCACCGCGATTCGTCCGATCCTGCTGGTGTGCGAAGACCTTCACCTTGGCGACCGCCCAACCCTGGAGTTGATCACTTACCTGGCCAAGCGCCGCGACTCGGCCCCGCTGATGATCGTCGGTACGTATCGCAGCACGCTGCCGCGTCGCGATGGCGTATGGCCTGCCGGAATGATGCGCGACCTGCGGGCCAACGCACAATGCAAAACGCTGCGCCTCACCGGTCTCAAGGAGCAGGAGGTCGCCGAGTATCTCGATCGCCGCATGGAACGGACCGCCCCCTCGGCTCTCGTCGGTCATGTGCATCGCCGCACCGGGGGCAATCCACTGTTCATGAACGCCATCGTTGACCACCTCGAATCGCTCGGGCGGACCAGCCGTGCACTACCGGATGATCTGCGCGACCTCGGCGTGCCCGACAACATCCACGCGATGATCGAACAGCAGATCGACGATCTGCCCGAGAAAGACCAAAAGCTCCTCAAGTTGGCCGGCGTCGCCGCCGTCCAGGGCTTCGAATTCTCGTCCGCGGCTCTTGCCGCCGCGCTCGAAGACCAGCCCGGCTCGCAGGACGAAATCGAGGAACAGTGCGAACGTCTCGTCCGGCGCGTCAGCTTTCTCCGGTCGGGCGATGTAACCAGATGGCCCGATGGTACCGTTTCCGCCAGTTACGCCTTCGGCCATGCGCTCTACCAGGAAGTCCTTTATGGCCTGCTCAGCGTCGGGCAGCGCGCCCGTGCTCACCTGCGAATCGCGCAGCGGCTCAAGCGCGCCTGGGGTGCGCAGGCGGGCCGCGTCGCTACTGAACTCGCGATCCACTTCGAGCGCGGCGGAGATTTTCGCCTTGCGGCCGAACATATCAACGATGCCGCCGACGTAATGATCAGTCGCGGCGCCGCGTCGCAGGCCTTGCGCCAGACCGAACGTGGACTGGAGCTGATCAAAAAGGCGCCCAATGAGAACGATCGCGCGCGTGCGGAGCTTCGCCTGGAAACCACCCGCGAGGTCGCTCTCGTCTCCACCGGCGCTCCCGCCGCGGAGATCAAGGCAAGCGTCGATCGGCTGACCCGGCTGGTGAGCGAAGTCGGTCCGTGGGCGATCCATCTGCTGGTGATCCAGGGAATCACCCGGCTCAACCTTTCGCCGACCGAAAACCGTGCGGCGATCGGAATGATCAAAGCGGGTCTCCGGCAAGCCCAAAAAGGCTCCAGGGAATCCGCCGCCGAAGCCGGCCTGCTCCCTCTCCAGTCGATCGCGCACATGGCCCTCGCCATCGCCTGCAACCGGCAGGGTGAATTTCGCGAGGCCGCCTCGCACGCGGAGAAAGCGATCGCAACCTACGATCCGGCCTACCAACCGCCGTCCATCGATTCGCGCGTGTTCGCGATATCGGAAGACGCCAACTCACAGTGGCATCTGGGCTTTCCCGACAAAGCCCGCGCGCGCGCCCTGGAAGCAATCGACCTCGCCGACCAGATGTCGCATGCACCCGCGCTGGTCTATGCACTTGCGCGCGGTGCCACGGTCTTCGGTCTCTGCCGCGACCTCGAGAGAGCTCTCGCCCTGGTGGACCGCCTGATAACCTTCGCTGCTGACAAGGATCTCCCCACCATGCGCGCGTGGGGTTACTTTCTGCGCGGCGCCTACCGGTCGATCACCGTGAGTGCGGACGAAGGATGCCGGATCATGCGGTCCGCCATCGCTGAACTCGACTCTCCCGCCGAACGTGCCCGCGCCGGCGGTACCGCTCATCCTCGCGCCCTCCTCTGCTTCTGCGAAGTCGAGGCCGGTGTCCTCAGGCCGCACGAGGCGATCGCGCGGTTGAACGGTATCGTCGAGGAATCTTTGCAGACCGGCGCCGAGGGTTACCTCTCCGACATTTATAGAATGATGGGAGTGATCAGGCTCGGCGAAGGAGAAACCGACCCCAAAAAACTCTTCGAAGTCGAGAAGCTGTTCCAGAAAGGCCTAGACGCCGCGCAGGTGCAGGGCGATCGAGCCTACCAACTTCGCGTTGCGCTCGATCTCGCCCGCCTGTGGCAACGCCAGGGCAAAGCACCGCAGGCGCGCAAGATGCTCGCCTCAATTTATCGGCGCTTCACCGAAGGCCACGACACACAGGATCTCAAGGACGCCAAAGCGCTGATTGCGGAACTGGGATCGCAATCAAGCCTTTAATCACTCTGCTGACAGAACGCTGTCAGTAGCGGCATCCGACTCGCGCATCTCGCGATGCTAATTTCTGCGGGTCGCAACTGCGATGGAGGATACCAATGCCTACTTTGTACGGATCGCTGGGTTCACCGTTTGTCCGCAAGGCCATGGTTGCCCTGACCGAAAAGGGCATCAAGTATGACCACGAGCCGGTGATTCCCTTCGGCGCAAATCCCGAATACCGGAAGATCAGTCCACTCGGAAAAATTCCCGCGTACCGCGATGGCGACCGCACCTTGGCGGATTCATCGGTGATAATCGCATACCTGGAACGCACCCATCCCGAGCCTCCGCTCTATCCGCGCGATCCCTACGACTACGCGCGCGCACTGTGGTTCGAGGAATACGGCGATGGCGGTCTCGCCCCGGTGCTCGGAGCGAAAGTGTTCTTCCCCCGCGTCATCGCTCCACGCTTCATGAATCAAAAGACCGACGAAGCCGCGGTGCAGAAGACGCTCGCCGAGGAAGTGCCTCCGCTGCTCGACTACCTGGAGCAGGAAGTCGGCGACAAGCAGTACCTGGTCGCCGACCGCTTCACGATCGCCGACATCGGTGTCGCGACCATCTTCGTGAATTTCAGCTTCGCCGGATGCAGCATCGACGCGAAGCGATGGCCCAAACTCGCAGCCTACGTCGAGCGCACCCTGGGCCGCCCGAGCTTCAAAGCCGTGATCGACAAAGAGAAACCGATGTTCGGCCAGGGCTAAAGATGGTGGGGCGGGCCGCCGTGCCCGCCGACGACGCGCGGGCTTTGCCGTGCAACAACCGCCTGGATAGCGCCGCCGTTCGGCGGCGCTATTTTTTTTCTACACCATCCGCAACGCGAACCAGCCCACCGCGCCGCCTGCAAGTATCAGCAGCGCGGGGTTGATATGCCGCCGCAGCAGGATCAGCGTTACCAAAAGCGAAATCGCCACCGTGATCGAATTGTGACGCATCGAATGATCGAGATTGAACGTCGCCGTCCGCCCGATCGCGTACACCCCCGATAGCATCAGGCCGATCGTGATCGGCGCCATCCCGCGCTGCACCGCGTCCCGCCACGGCGATCCCTCGAAATGCTCCCATGCCTTGCTGACCGCGAACACCAGCGTGCACGAAGGCAAGTAGAACGCGATTAGCACCAGGATCGCACCGGCAGGCCCCGCGACTTTGTAGCCGATTATCGCAACCATGTTCATGTTGGGGCCGGGCGAGAGTTGCCCCAGGCTGTAAATATCGGCGAACTGGTCCGCGGTCACCCAGTGATGCATCACCACCGTCTCGTGCTTCATCTGCGGCAGCACTGCCGTGCCACCGCCGACCGCGAGAATCGACAGCAGCGCGAAGACGTTGACCAGTCCAACCAGCGTCTTCATGCTTTGTCTCCCGCGGAGTGCTGCGCCGCGACATTTTCATGATGCTGCGCCAGTTGGGCGTGATACTCGGCCTGCCGCGCGTGGTAAGTAGCGAGTTCTTCCTGGTTGGGGCGGTTGAGCTGCACCGCTATAGGCACAAACACCACCAGCACTGGAACCAGCGAGATATGGATCACGCCCACCAGGGCAAAAACCGGCACGAGAATCAGAAAATCCTGCCATCGCTTGAGCTCGCGACGCCCTATCTGTAGCGTGACCGCGAAAATCAGGCCGACCGCTGCAGCCCCGATACCGGCCAGTGTCGCATCGACCTCGGGATCGCCCTTGAACCTTGCGTAGAGCAGGCCCAGCAGGAACACCGCTATAGCCCCTGGCAGAATTACTCCGGAAACCGCTACCAGCGCGCCCCTCACGCCGCGCAGACGACTGCCAACGATTACCGCGACATTGGTGGAGATAAGCCCGGGCACCGTCTCCCCAATCTCCAGCGCGGCCAGGAAATGATCTTCATCGAGCCAACCCTTGCGCTCCACCAGGTGCTCGCGCAGGTAGGCAATCACGCCGCCGCCGAAACTGGTCGCACCGATATAAAGGAAAACACTGAACAGTTCCGCGAGCCCGACCCGCACCTGCGGCGCCGTCTGTCTTCCCGGTATCGCGATCGATTCCTCTGCCTGAACCATCACCTCATCTCCCGCTAACTCACACTCTGATGCTCCGCGCCTTCGTTTCCTGGCCTCTCCCCGAGCGGAGAGCCGGGAGCCGCTTTTTCGGCTCCGGGTGAGGGGCCTTTTTCAGCGCGAGGCGTAGCCCGCGCGATTCAAAAGTCTTTTCCCTCTCACTCCAACCGATTTCGGAAAGCATCCTTCAATGCCGGCATCACCGCCGCCCAGTCCGCCACGATTCCGAAATTCGCGCGCTCGAAAATCGCCGCCTCCGGATCGTTGTTGATGGCGACCACGGTCTCCGCGCGTTTGATTCCCACCGTGTGGTTGGGCACTCCGCGAATTCCTATGGAAATGTACAGCCGCGGATCTATCGCCTTGCCGGTCAACCCGACCTGGAGCTGTCGCGGCACCCATCCCGCGTCCGTCACTCTCCTCGTCGCACACATCGCCGCACGCAGGATGTGTGCTAACTCCCGCGCCTGTGCAACACCTTCCGGCCCACCCACGCCGGTTCCAACCCCGACCACGACCTCCGCACCTTCCAGCGGCTCGATCGACTCGTCCAACAATGAATGTTCCGCGATTAACCTGCTCAATGGCTTGGAGAGCTGCGGCACGATCGTTTCAACCGCGGCGACCCGGCTCGCTTGCGGCTCCGCCAGCTCCAGCATCCCCTGCCGTACCGTGGCCATTTGCGGATACGTCTTCGAGAGAATCGGCGCGACGATATTTCCGCCGAACGCCGGCTTGAGCGCGACCATCCGGTTCTGTCCATCGACCTCGAGGCCGATCGCGTCGCCCGTCAGACCCAGCCCCAGCCGCGCCGCAAGCCGCGGCCCCCAATCGCGCCCCCGCTCGCTCGCGGGCAGGAGCAATCCCCACGGCATGCGCTCGCGCACGACCTGCGCGACCGCGGCGGCCGCGCTGTCAGGGGAATACGTGTCCAACTCCTGATGGTCGAGCAGCAGGATACGGTCCGCGCCGTAGCTCGCGAGTAACCCGGCGTGTGCTCCCGCTCGTTTCGGAAACACCACCGCGATGACGGCGCCCCCCAGGCTCTCGGCCAGATGATCGGCGCTGGACAATAGTTCGAGCGACCCGCGCGTGATGTGCCCATGCAGATTGGTTTCGCATGCAACCCAGATGTCGTGATTGCGCGCTCCGTCGCGGATCGTCGCGCCGATATGCCGCCGCACCCTCTTTCTCGGCGTCAATGCGCCCGCCTGGTCGAGACACTCGATTAGCGCGGCGGCGGCGCGCTCAGGGTCCGCCGCATCGATAAACTTGCACTCGGTCCTGGGCGTCTGCTGGACCCGCACTTCCTGCACCCAGGTGGGAGATCCATCGAATCCGAACGCATCGCGCGCCGCGTTGAGTTCGCCCGCGCGCACGACCTGCAGCGGCTTCGACTTGGCCGCATCCTGCGCCCCCGGCTTCATCTTGATCGGCTGCGCGACCCGCTCGGCGCAGGTCAGCACCGCCGGCATCAGCGCTTCGATTTCGTCGTAACCTTCGTCGCTCTCCCGCTCGGCGCGAACCATGCGGCCGTCGATCTCGAGCTTGCGCACGCCCGTTATCTGTGCGGCCGCGATCAACTCGGCGATCTCGGGGCCGACCTGCCCCGTTTCCGCATCGAGCGAGTACTTGCCCAGCAGGACCAGGTCGAAGCTTCCGCGCGAAAGCCACGTCGCAAGCGCACGCGCCGTCGCCAGCGTGTCGGAACCCGCGAAGGCGCGATCCTCCAGGTGCACCGCGTGATCCATCCCCATCGCCAACGCATCGATCAGCGCGGCGCGCGCCTGCGGCGGCCCCATCGTCACGACCGTGGTTTCCGCGCCATGCTTGTTCTTGAGTTCCACCGCCAGCGAGATTGCACGCAGGTCGTAGGCGGAGATGACCGCCGGACCGTCGCGCTTGATGGTCTTGGTTTCGGCATCGAAGTTGGCGTCTTCGATGAGCGGGATCTGCTTGATACAAACCGCGATCTTGAGCACGTAAATCTCCTGTCCGCCCGAGGCTAATCGACCCTGCCTCGCGGACGCAACCAACGATCTCTGTCCCCTCCTTTGAAAAGAATGGCCGGGCCGGCCGCCGTGCCCGCCGACGATACGCGGGTGTCTTCGCCCGCGCCATCAATGTCTTCTCTCGCTCTCTTCACCGCCCACTTACGCCCTTCGATTCAATCCGTTAACGTTCGCCAGATGCCCTCGTCGCGTAAATCGCGCTCCTCCTCGATCGTTCTTCTCTGCGTGATAGCGCTCGCCGCCCGATACGCCGCCGCCGCGACCCGACAGCGCATCGTCTCACTCACCCCTTCCGTCACCGAAATCCTGTTCGCCCTCGGCGCCGGCGATGACGTCGTGGGCGTTTCTCAATACTGCGACTATCCTCCCCAAGCGACGCGCCTGCCGCAGGTCGGCTCCTTCCTCACGCCCAACCTCGAAGCGATCGTCGCCCTGCGCCCCACGCTCGTGATCGGGATTGGTTTGTCGTCCGAAATGCGCGAAATTCGAGTGCTGCGGGAAACCGGTTGCTCAACCATGACCATTCAGGATGACTCCGTCGCGGAGATCGAAAGCAGTATCCGGGCGGTTGGCGATAAAATCGGGCGCGCGGACGCCGCGCGCGCGCTCCTTGAAAAACTGAATGCGCAGATCGACGCGGTGCGCTCGCGCGTCGCGACGCTACCGCGCACCCGCGTCCTGATGCTGGTTGGCCACGAACCAATGGTAGCGGTCGGGGCCGGGACCTACCTCGACGACCTCCTCAAACTCGCCAACGCCGACAACATCGCCGATTCGATAAGCCAGCAATGGCCGAAGCTCAGCGTCGAGTACGTCCTCGCGATGCGCCCCGAGGTCATCCTCGACGGCCAGATGGGTTCCGATCCCGCCGCGCCCGCGCGCTTCTGGCAGAAGTATCCGTCCATCCCCGCCGTGCGTGACCATCGCGTCTATTCCTACCCCGGCGACCCGGTCCTCCACGCCGGCCCCCGCATCGGAACTTCGCTGCGCATCCTCGCGGCCCTGATTCATCCGAGTGCGTTCACCGGCCTCGACCCTGGCCAGCCGCAATGACGACCTCGCAACCTCCTGAGTCAATTGCGGGTGCACATCTCACCGCGGCCCGGCTGTTCTCCGTGCTGATCCTGTTGGCGATCGGTCTGCTGATCGCGATCCTGATCGCAGCGACCTTCGGCAGTGTCCATATCAGTCTGATCGCGGCTTTCGCGGAGCCGGCCAGTGCCGACCACGCAATCTTCTTCGCGGCGCGCCTCCCGCGCCTCGTGATGGCCGTCGTAGTCGGCGCCGTGCTCGCGACGGTCGGCGCCGCGCTCCAGGCCCTCGTGCGCAATCCGCTCGCCGAAGGTGGAATCCTCGGAATCTCCGGCGGCGGCGCCCTCGGCGCGATCGTCGCGCTGGTGTTTCTCGCGCGCCTGGGATGGTCCGAAAGCGTGGTTCCGATCGTTGCTTTCGGCGCGGCGCTGCTTTCGACCGTGGCCGTCTATCGCCTCGCGGAAGTCGACGGCCAGCTCGAACCGTTCACGCTTCTCCTCGTCGGCGTCATCTTCAACGCGTTCTGGGGCGCGGCGATCATGGTCGTCAACAGCGTGGTCAATTTCTATTACGCGCACACGATTCTGTTCTGGCTGATGGGCAGCCTCGAAGCCCCCACCTGGCATGAAGTCGCTCTGGTCGCGGCACTCGGCCTCGCCGGGTTCCTCGCGCTGATGTATCACGCGCGCGATATGAACCTGCTGAGCCTGGGCGATGAGGCCGCGGAGGAGCTCGGCGTCGATGTGAACTTCCTGCGCCGGCTGATCTTCGTGGCGACTTCAGTGATGGTTGGAGCGGTCGTGTCCGTGAGCGGCATCATCGCGTTCGTCGGACTGATCGTTCCCCACATGCTGCGGCTTGCGTTCGGATCCGATCATCGTCTGCTCATCCCCGCGTCTTTGATCGGCGGTGCCGCCTTCATGGTTATTGCCGATTTGATCGCGCGCGTCGCAATTTCTCCCGCCGAAATTCCGGTCGGCGCGATCACCGCGCTGTTCGGCGGTCCGTTCTTCGTTTACATGCTGCGACGCGAAGGCGGAAAGCCGATAGGCCTGTGAGCGAGTCGCTGCAACCCGGTTCTGCGCTCAGCGCCCACGGCCTGACCGCCGGCTATACGCCCGGCGCTCCCGTTCTGCGCAACGTCTCCCTCGAGGTCGCTGCGGGCGAGCTGCTCGCGATCGTCGGACCCAACGGCAGCGGCAAATCTACCCTGCTGCGATTGCTGGGCGGCGCGATGCGCCCGTGGGAAGGAACCGTCGAGTTACAGGGGCGCGCCTTGCATTCGATCGAGCGCCGCGAGCTGGCGCGTCAAATTGCGACCGTCGCTCAGGAAAACACCGTCGCATTTCGTTTCACCGTGCTCGAGATTGTCCTGATGGGTCGCGCGCCGCATCTCGGCGCGTTCCGCTTCGAGAGCCGCCGCGATCTTGCGATCGCACAGGCCGCGCTCGACCGTTTCGATCTACTGCCGCTCGCCCATCGCCATATAGAGGAACTGTCCGGCGGCGAACGCAAGCGCGTCTTCCTCGCTCGCGCGCTCACGCAGGAGCCGAACGTGATGCTGCTCGATGAACCGACGGCGTTCCTCGACTTGAAGCACGTCGTGGGAATCTTCACTCGCTTCCGCGAGCTGGCATCCTCGCGCGGACTCGCGGTCGTCGCCACGCTGCACGATCTCAACGCCGCCGCCGCATATGCCGACCGCGTGATGCTGCTCAAGGCCGGCGAGGTCGTCGGCTACGGCTCTCCTGCCGAGGTCCTAACCGAAAGCAATCTTCGTTCAGTGTACGAGACGGAAATCTACGTCGGAACCAATCCCACCACCGGCCAGCTCACGATTCTCCCGTCGCTTACTCCTCGGCCCTGAACTTCTTCCTGAAAATGTAGTGGGGCGGGCGGCCCTGACCGCCGACGACGCGCGCGCGTCTTCGCCCGCGCAACCAATTCCTCACTTCCCCGCCGCTTTCGTGTAGATGCCGTTGAACCTGACGTTCATCCCGCCGCACTGACTATTGTCGCTCGCAACCAGGTAGGGTCCTCGCCGATGCAACTTCACCTCGCACGCCGCATCGCCTTCGCCATCCTTGAAGACCACGTCCCCGGATGCTGGAACCGCCGCCGTCGCGCTGAATGCGCCGTCGTTCTCGGTCGTGCTGGTCTGGTAGACCGCGTTTCCGTCGGCTTCGACTTTCCCCTCCCCGGCCGCCTTGATCTCGATCGAGTCATCTTCGAATCGCCAAGTGCCCACCAGGAAGTCCGCGCTAAGTTCGGTCACTTCTTTCTCGGGAGTCAGATTATCGTCCGGAATGAACCCCGCGATGATTTTTCCCTTCGGAGTTCCATAATACGCGCAGCGAAAACTCTGGCTTGGCGGCCCGGCGAACACGATATTGCCATCGACCAGATAGGCCTTCTGCCGCGATGCGCACGGCTGATCTCCCGGGCACCGCCTGGCCTCTTTGTACAGATAGACTCGCTGCTGTCCCGCGCCCGGCTTGATTTTGAACAACGGCGCATTCTCGTACGCACTGTCATACGGAACGCATTCCGTTTCGGCCTTCAGCTCCGCCCGCCCCGACGACGCCGTGACTATCGGCATGATCAGCGCCAGCGCGAGCCCGAATAACCATAGAGAAATCAAACGACGCATTCAGGCTTGAGCCTCCATGCCCTACCCTGAATGGGGGAGGACGCCGCGCATATTATGCGCGGAAGGAGCGGGACCTTTTTCAGCGCGAAGCGAAGCTCGCGCGATTCAAAGACTCTTCTTCTGCTCACTTCAGCATCGGCCATAAGCTGAGCGCCGTATCTCCGAAAACCCATTGTCGCTCGCTCGGCAGCAGGAAAGACAACCGCTCCTGCGCGTAATCAACGAATCCCTTGTACGTCCGATCGTTGCTCGCAGGAAAATTCGTTCCCCACATCAGCCGATGCGCCCCGAACGTATCCACCAGCCGGCGAAAGAACTCCACCTTCGCCCGCGCTCCATTCTTCTCAACCGCGGCGATCGTCCACGATGAGAACTTGCCATAAAAGTTCCGATACCGCGCCAAATCGAAAATCACCTGCTCGTTGGAAAACTCCGGCCCATCATTGAGCCGCGGCAATCCCAGGTGATCGAGTGCGATACGCAGTCCCTCGAATCGCTCCAATACCCGCCGCAGCCTCGCGACCTGATGGAAATTCGTCAGGATACACACCGGAATCTGAAGCTCCTGGGCGCGCCGCCACAAGGGATCGAGCAGCGGATCGTCGAGCATCGTCTCCGGTTCCGTCCACGTAACTACCCGCATTCCCTTCACCCCGCGCTCCTTCACCCAGTAATCGAGCATCCTCGGCGCGTCGGGCTTGAGCGGATCAACGATACACACCGCGACGAATCTTTCAGGGTAGCGCGCAGCGGCATCGGCCACGTAGTTGTTGTCGAATTTATACGCGCCAAAAGCCTGCACCAGGATCGCACGCCGCACTCCCGCCGCGTCGTTCAGCGCGATGAAATCCTCGGCCGACAGATCGCGCACCCACGCCGCCGGGTTCTTCCCCAGGTCGCGCGGATACTTGCGCTGATCGGGCGCGATGATGTGGCAATGGCTCTCTACGATCATTGCGGCCTTTCGCTCAGGTCAATTGCGTTCGGCGCAGCGTCAGCAATATCGCCGATCCCCACGAAACGCCCAGCGCGATCGACACGTACACGATGGCGGAGACCGGTGAGTTCCAGGAGCCCTGGGGCGTCTTCATCGAGAAAAGCGCCATGTTGATCAGCACGTATGCCGCGTAAGCCCAGGCCATCGGAAGCGCCCATCGCTTCTGCCGCCAGATGCCGACTACGTAGATCAAAAGGAAGATCCCGAAGAGCGGCCCCAATATGGCGTTGGCGGTTCCGCTCATCCGGGTGCCGAAAAATACGAAGTGCCCCCTGCCTCCGCTCAACGGTTTCGAGATGTTCGAGATCGCAAGCAGCGTGAACAACGCCGCAAAGATCGTCAAGACCGGTCCCCGCGCGGGCTTTTGGTCCATGGCAGCACCCCCTGCGCCGCGATGACTAGCACAACGCCCGCAATCCGAAAATTCCCCCCCTTTCCAGGGAGGGGGTAAGGGAGTGGTACTACAGTCGCATGCCGCTTACGCGCGCTTTCGCGGCAACCATGCGCACGACTGATCCCACCACCGGCTGCAGAAGCCATCACCGCTGCAACCTCAACTTTGTACCACTCCTTAATCCTTTCCCTGGAAAGGAGAGGAACCGGAATCCCAATTGCTCCGTGCGCTTCGTACAGTTACCCTTAAGTAGATGCCTGTTGCACCGCCGCTCCACCTCATTTTCGATGCCGACGATACGCTCTGGGATTCGAACATCCATTTTCTGGAAGCTTTCGACAGTTTCGTCGCGGCGTGCGAGCGCAGCGGAATTTCCGATTCCCGGCAAGTCAAAAACGCCGTCCGCGATTCCGAACTCGAGCTCATCGAGTCGCTCGGCTACGGTCGCAAGCCGTACGTGATGGCGCTCCATCACGCCGCTCGCAAACTCGCGACCAACGGCGGCAGTGAGCAGCTTCACGCCGATATCGATCGAATCGGCGAGTACCTGATCGATCGCCATTGTGAGCTTCTTCCCGACGTCGATACCACGCTGCTCGAGCTTTCGCAGCGACACACCCTCTTCATGCTGACCAAGGGCCGGCGCGACGAGCAATTGAGCAAGCTGGAACGCTCCGGCCTCTTGCCGCTCTTCAGCCGGGTTGAAACCCCGCACGAAAAGAACACCGATGCGTACCTGCGCCTCATTCGCGATGCCGAGTTGCATCCGGAACGCACCTGGATGATCGGCAACAGCCCGCGCTCCGACATCAACCCCGCCGTGCGTGCCGGCTTGCGCGCCGTTTTCATCCGGCACACTCACACCTGGGAACTCGAGGACGAGGACCTGCTCGTGAGCGACCGCATCGTCGAGATCGACTCCTTCCGCCGCTTGCTGGACTTGTTCTAGAATCTGGACTCCCGATGTCTACTGCGGAGCTAATCACCGACCGCGAGCACAAGCCTGCGCGTTCACGCTCGCGCAACGGGCGTCCTCCGCTGGCCCTGCGCCCGCTCCATCGGATGTGGCGCAAGACCATCGACGAGATCGATGTCTCCCGCGTCGATCTGCCGGTCCGCGGGCTTCACGGTTCGCACCGCGGGATCGTCGCGTGCCAGATCAGCGACTTTCACGTCGATCGCGATGAAGACCTCGCGCGCCTGTTCCTGGCTGTCGAAGCGATCAACCGCGAGCATCCCGACGTCGTCTTTCTCACCGGCGATTACTTCTCCGGGCCCGACACCATGCATCGCTACGTCGATGCGTTCCGCGGCGCGCTCCGTCATCTGAAGCCCAGGCACGGCTTGTTCGCGATTCTCGGCAACCATGATCACTGGGCATCGTCGGATCGCGTCACCGAAGCACTCGATGCCGCCGGCGCGGACGTGCTCCTGAACGATAGCCGCCGCGTCAGGCTCAATGGCTCCGAGTTGGTGGTGGTCGGAATCGATGACCTCTGGGCGCGCCGCGCCGAACCGGCTCGCGCGTTCAGCAAGGTCCATCCGGGCGACGCCACCATCGTCCTGGCCCACAACCCGGACACCGCTTTGTACGCGCGCCATCTTCAGCCCGGCGTGATGCTCTCCGGGCATACGCACGGCGGCGTGGTGCGCATCCCTTATTACGGTTCGCCACTCAAATCGATCCTGAAGATCGGCAAAAGATTTTACTCCGGCCTGAATCGCTACGAAGACTTCTACATCTATACCAATCGCGGACTCGGCACTTTCTGGTTGCGCATTCGAATCAATTGCCGGCCGGAAGTTTCGCGCTTCAACCTGGTCCCGTTCTCCGATGCGCACGATGCGACCGAGCCGCAGAAGCATCCGCGCAAGCGCCGCATCCGGCAAATCGCACGTCCGCGGCGCGTACGTAAGCGTCAACCAACCGCGCACTAACTTCCCAAGGAGCGTGCAGTGCTCGATCTGGCGATCGTCGGCGCGACAGCGGTAACTCCCTCGCGTGTCGGGCCCGCCGACGTCGGCGTTCGCGCCGGCAAGATTGTGGAAGTAGCCGCACCCGGCGGGCTGCGCGATCAGGCGTCGAGGACCATCGATGCGACCGCGATGCTGCTGCTGCCCGGCGCGATCGATCCGCATACGCATCTCGATGCCGAGATGTTCGCTTCGAGGACCGCCGATGATTTCGAATCCGGCACTATCGCTGCTGCCGCGGGCGGCGTCACCTCGATAATCGACTATGCTTTCCAGCCCACCAACGGCACCCTCGCCGATGCGCTCGCGAAATGGCACGAGAAGGCCGACCGCCGCGCCGTCATCGACTACGCCTTTCACGTCGCAATCTTCGACCCGAGTCCTGAAACGATCGCCGAGATTCCGCGCATCGTCGATCGCGGCATCTCCAGCTTCAAGATTTTCATGATGGCCGGGTTCGAGGCGCGCGTGCGCGATTTCATGCGCGCCTTTCGCGCCGCTGCCGATGCGGGCGCGCTGCTGAACATCCACGCCGAAGATGAGCACCTGATTGGCTACTGCACCGAGCGCCTGCTGGGCGCGGGACATCGCGGCGTCGAGTTCTTCGCCGCGAGCCGCCCGCCCATCGTGGAGGAAACCGCCGTCAAGCGCGCACTGGCGATGACCGAGCTGGCGAAGGCGCCGGCGTACTTCGTCCATCTCTCCAGCACAGGCGCTATCGATGCGATTCGTCGTGCGCGCGCCGAAGGCCGGCAAATCCTGGCCGAGACGCGGCCCATCTACCTCTACCTGACCGAAGATCGCTTCCGCGATCCGCAAGGCGAAAAGTACGTCGGCTATCCTCCCCTGCGTCCCCAGGAGGACGTCGATACGATCTGGGCCGCCCTGGCCGATGGCACTATCGATGTGGTCGCCACCGACCATTGCTGCTGGATGCTCCAGCAGAAGCTCTCCGCGGAACGCTTCACCCGCATCATGCCCGGCATGTCGAACCTCGAAACGCTCGTGCCGATGCTCTACTCCGAAGGCGTCGCGAAGAAACGCATCTCGCTCCAGCGAATGGTCGACCTGGTCGCCACCAATCCCGCAAAGATTTTTGGCTTATACCCGCGCAAAGGCGCGATCGCCGTGGACGCCGATGCTGACCTCGTCGTGTTCGACCCGAATCGCAAGGTGACGATCCGCAGCACCGAGATGCATTCGAAGTCCGACTACGACCCATTCGAAGGATTCGAAATCACCGGATGGCCCCGCGAAACCATCTCCCGCGGCGAAATCATCGTGGCCGACCGCAAGGCGGCCGCCTCAGCCGGCCGCGGCCACTTCCTCGAACGCCAGCACTTCACTTCTGGGTGGCGCGGGCTCTAGCCTGCGTCCTTTACGTTGTCATTCCGCGGATGATGCGCGCGGCCCGTCCTCAGAAGCCGCTGCGGCGAAGGAGGAAGCGCGCGCTAGTGGGCTCCGCGAGGAATCGCGGAGCGGCCGTCGCCGCCCAGCATTCTCGTCGCGCTACAAGCGTGCCCAGCCCGAGCCTTCGTGACCGAACTTGAAAATCTCCGGATGAAGCATCTCGGCCAGGATCTCCAGCGACTCGACGATTCGCGGCCCCGGCCGATTGAAGTATTGGTTGCCGTCAGCCAGATACACCTTCCCGTCGCGTACCGCGCGCAGCTCCTTCCATTGGGGATTGCCCGTCAAGGTAGGCAATTCCTCCCGCGAACGCTTCATCGAAAATCCGCACGGCGAAACCATGATCACCTCCGGGTTCGCCGCCGCGAGCTCTTCGAACTTCATCCACGGCGAATGCTCTCCGGCCTTGCCGAACAGGTTGGTTCCACCCGCCATCGCGACCAGCTCCGGCATCCAGTTGCCCGCCGACATCATCGGATCGATCCACTCGATACACGCGAAGGTCGGCCGCGTTCTAACCGCGTCCGCCTTTTCCGCAATCGCGTCCATCTGCCCGCGAAGCTTCGCGACCGTGTCCTCCCCGCGTCTCCGATCGCCCAGCGCCTCCCCCACTCGCACCATATCCTCGAACACATCCGCCAACGCATACGGCGCCAGTGACACGATCTTCGGCCGCTCCCCCAGCCACTCCGCGACTGCCGACTCGACCTCGCTCTCGCTGACCGCGCAGACCTCGCATTGCGATTGGGTAACGATCACGTCGGGCTTGAGCTCGCGCAGCCGCGCTGCGTCGACCCGATAGACCGACAGCGCATCGCCGACGATCCGCTTCACGCGCTCGTCGATTTCAGCGCTGGTGCCCTCGACCTTGAATTTGGGCTCGGTGAGCGCGGGCAGCCGCCCTACACCCGCGGGAAAATCGCACTCATGCGAGCGCCCGACCAGCTCGCTGCCGAAGCCGAGCGCGCACACGATCTCGGTTGCACTGGGCAGCAGCGTGACGATTCGATGCATCGTGGTTCCACTCCGCGGGTCACTTCACCGTGTAGTTGCACATCTGGATTTCATCGAGTCCCATCGCGTTGCTTACCTGCTTGAGCGTCACGCGCCCGGCGTAGACACCGGCGGCTACCTTCTCCGACACGAAATACTCCGCTTCGGGCCGCGTTTCGAACTCGATACGGCTGGAGGGATCGCTCGATGCGTAGCAGGCGGTCGTGCCCGGCTCTTCGACGAACGTGTAGTAACCGCCCGACACGATCGCGACGGTGGTATGCCCGCAGGTGATGTCCGGCTCCAGGTTCGACGAGACCGGGTCGGTCGTTCGATAGACATAGATTACCGCGTGCGTACTGGTGGGCTGAACGCGGGTGAAAGCCGGCCCGGGCGCGCATCCGAAAAATCCGATAGCAAGCGCGATTAAAACCGGGAGCGCCGAATGTTTTTGGGATCGCATCACGACAGGCACGCGATTCTATTCCTTCCTCGCGATCGCGCAAATCTCCGCCTGCGCACTCTCGCGAAAAGCAACGGCCCGCGCGTGGCGGGCCGCCTCGAATTCCGTCCATCCAAAGGGTTTGGTCAGATTACATGAAAATCATCCACGTTGACAACGACGGAAATCGCTTTGATGCTCGTCGTGCGGAGAAAATCGGAAATGCCTTCACGCGTCGATGCGGTCGGGCTCGACTTCGGCACGACCAACAGTGCAATCGCGATTGTTGCCGGCGACGGTACGCCATTGCTCGCGCGCTTCAAGAGCGCCTTGAGCGCCGCACCCGACGAGGAAACCTTTCGCTCCATCCTGTTCTTCGAAGCCACCGAGGAAACCGGCGGAACCGAGTCCGCCGTCGCCGTCGGCAACGACGCGATCCGGCGCTACCTCGGGGCCGGCGGCAACGGCCGCCTGGTTCAATCGCTCAAATCGTTCCTGGCCGTGCGTAGCTTCGAAACCACCGACATCATGGGCGAGGACTATTCCCTGGGTGACCTGGTAGCGCCCATCCTGGTTGCTCTGCGCACCGCGGCGGAGGCGCAGTTCGGCCCGCTCCCCTCGCGCATCGTGGTCGGCCGCCCGGTGCATTTCTCCGATGCGCGCACGCCGGCAGATGACGATTTTGCGCAGGCGCGCCTCGATGTGGCTATTCGGCGCGCGGGATGGGACGACATCACGTTCGAATACGAGCCGGTGGCCGCGGCATACGATTACGCGAGCCGCATCACCCGCGATGAGATCGTTCTGATCGGCGACTTCGGCGGCGGCACCAGCGATTTCTCGGTGCTGCGACTCCGCCCCGCCGGCGCTGCGGGGAATCGATATGAAATTCTCGGCAACGATGGCGTCGCGCTGGCCGGTGACGCCTTCGATGGGCGCATGATGCATCATGTCGTCGCGCCCGCACTCGGCCGCGGCACTCGCTACAAGACTCCCTACGGAACCGTACTGCCGGTGCCGACGTGGCCGTACACCAGGCTCGAGCGATGGCACCATCTGTCGATGCTGGCAAATCGCTCCACGCTGTTTCGCCTGCGCGAACTGCAACGCGATGCGCTCGAGCCGGCAAAGATCGGCGCGCTGGTGCATGTCATCGAGAACGACCAGGGCTACTACCTGTTCCGTTCAGTGGAAAAGACCAAGGTGGATTTGTCCTCGGCCGAGTCAGCCGAGTTTGGCTACAGCGATCCGCCGGTCGAAATCGCGCGTATCGTGGGTCGATCTGAATTCGAATCATGGGTCGCGCACTACCTGGAAGAGATCGAACGCTGCGTCGATAGATTGATGCAGGCGGTATCGATTGAGCCGCGCCAGATCGACAGCGTATTCCTCACCGGCGGCTCCTCGTTCGTCCCCGCCGTGCGCAGGATCTTCACCACTCGCTTCGGCCCCGACCGAATCCACCTCGGCAACGAATTCACCTCGGTAGCCCGCGGCCTCGCCCTACGCGCTTTGGAACTCTGATTCCCTTTCCTTTCCAAGGAAAGGGTTAGGGATTGGTGGAACGCGCGGCCATCAGTATCGCCTCAAGTACTCCCTCGAGATTCATAGTCACTCCTTGATTCCAGAAGCGAATCACGTGATAGCCGTGACGCTCAAGCAGCCCCGTTCGCCACGAATCATAAGCGACCTGCTCGGCATGCCGATCGCCATCCAACTCTATTACCAGCTTCAGTTCCCTCGAGCAGAAGTCTGCAATGAATTCTCCGATGAGAAACTGACGTGTGAACTTCAGTCCTTCAAGTCGCCTCGCCCGCAGAGACCTCCAAAGCTTCTTCTCTGCCTCGGTTTGCTTGTGGCGCAGCGTTCGTGCCCGGTGTCTGCGCAGCGGCAGGGCTTTACCTTCTGGAGCCGATATTCGCGGAAGAGACGAACCGCAATATGCCATGCAATTGAATACGCATTTGCACTTCGCGCGTTGCACCACTCCCTAACCCTCTCCTTGGAAAGGAAAGGGACGGAAGGCTCGGCCTCACACCCTTTGGCCGTGACCCGGCTCGCTTCGCGAGCCACCTCTCACTTCGCGAGAGGAACTGCGCTGCTGGAATTACGCCAGCTCTCGCGGATACGCCTTCGTCAGCTCCGGCACATCCAACCCAAGTTGCCCGCAGCGCTTCTCGATCATCGCCAGGAATAACTCCGCCAGTTCCTGGTTGTCGCGGCTCTTGAGGCCGTAGCGGATACAGTCGTAGGTGAAACCACTCCCGGGCGGCCCAAAGAAGTTGACCGCGCGCGGCAGCCATTCGCGCAACGCCGCGTTCACTCGCTCCGGACCGAAGCGCTCTACCGCGCGCCCCAGCTGCTCCACGGCGAATACGTCGTGGTCCGCTTCTTCTTCCAGGATTATCTCGGCGGCTTCCGCGTGCGGCGTGTAGCTCGAATCGCGATAGTTCACCCCGATCATCACCAGCCCGGTCGCATCCAGCGAGATCGATGCCATCAGCAGGTCCAGCTCGCCCTCCGCCTCCTGCGCGAAGAACATCGGCGCCTCGAACGACGGTGACTTGACCACCGTCATCATCGAGCGGTCCGCCTGCTTCTCGCCAATACCGAGATCGTCGAGCGCCTGGTAGATCAGCCGCGCGTGCTTGTGTTCTTCATGGTAGTTCTTCTCGAGGATCGGCCGGATCGATTCGTTCTCATTCGACTCGATCGCGCGATAGTACCCGAGAGCCGTGAGCTTCTCCGCCATCGCGTGCGCGGCCAGCAGCCGCGTCAGCACGCGCCGGTAGTTGGGATCGATTCCGGCGACCTCGGCCGGTCCGATCGATCGCGGCGGATACTCACGCCTCGTCGGCATCTCAGTGCGCGTGCCGCGCGGGCAGCACCACGGTTGCGGAACCCGGCGTGGTCTTTTCGCCCTTGGCGTTCTCCAGCCAGATTTCGCAGTCGACCAGGTGCTGATCCTTGTCGTGGTACTTCTTGATGACCTTGCCGCGGCACACCACCTTGGTCCCCGGCTGATCCATCCCGCGATACTGCACCGACAACTTCCGCAGCCATCCCTCGGGTCCCGCGAAGTCGGTCATGAGCTGCGCCAGGAATCCGTTCTTCAGCGCGCCGTGCAGGATCACTCCCGGCAGCTTGTTCGCCAGCGCAAAGTCCTTGTCGTAGTGAATCTGGTAGAAATCGCCCGATGCGCCCGCGTACTTGACCAGTTGCTGCGTCGTCGGGTTCTTTTCCAGCGGCCCGATCTCGGTGCCGACTTCAACATCATCGTAGTAGATCTGCTTCGCCATGATCGTTTCCCCCTAGTAGCGGATTCCCGTCGAGCGCTGCGTCGCGCACAGCTTGCCGAACTGGTTGGTGTAGGTCGTTTCCATCGTGATGAACACCATCGGGCCCAGCCGTCCTTCCGATTCGCGAAGATCAGCCAGCCTGGTCTGCACGGTGATTCGATCTCCCACGCGGATCGGATGGAAATATTCCCAGTCCGAGCCCCCATCGAGCCCGCGGAACGAATTTCCCAGCTTGCCGATTCGCACGTCCGGTATCGGCGACCCCATCGAACGGCAGAATGTCGGCGGCGCGATCATTCCCCCGAATCGCGTGTGGCGCGCTTCCTCTTCGTCATTGAACAGCGGATTCGAATCGCCAATCGCTTCCGCAAAGCGCCGAATCGCGCCCCGCTCGACCTCATATGTGCGCGGCTCGCCCGCCCTGCCTACCTGCTTGAGAGACTCTTCGTCGAGAATTTTGTTGGCCATCGCTCGGGTCCCTTCGCTTTTTCTCCTTATTACCACAGGCGCGCGCGACCCGTTAATGGAATTCGACGCCACTGAGCGCCCGGCCTATGATCGACCAAGGGGAGCTACCGCCCCAGGAGGTCGCCCGCGATGGCCAAGCTGAATGACGCTGAAGTTTCTGAAAAGCTGAAAGCGCTGCCCGGATGGGAGCGGCACGAAAACTCCATTCGCAAGCTGTTCCGCTTCAAGGAGTTCATGGACGGAATCCACTTCCTCAACCGGGTAGCCGAAAAGGCCGAGGCCGCCGATCACCATCCTGATATCACGATCAACTACACCCGCATCACGATGACCTGTTCCACCCACAGCGAGGGCGGCATCACCGACAAGGACTTCAAGCTCGCTCAGGAAATCGAAAAACAGGCGGGCAAGTATTAGGCAACCGATGCGCGACGGCGTCGCTGCCCACCCCGTGCGTCATCCCGAGAGTTTGTGAAAAATTGCCGTCCAACCGCCGTCCTCAATCGCTCCCGCCCAACGCCCGAACGTCATCCCGAGCGGAGCATCCTGATGCGGAGCCGAGGGACCTCGGTGAATGCTTCGGCTGCAGCTGTCGGAACAGACTAAACGGCACCACTGTCTCGATTCATCGTCCTTGGCAAAAAGCCGCCATTCTTCGCGTACGTGGAGGCCCGATGCATCGGTCGAGTTTTTGTCTGTCTCATGGTGGTACGCCGGGTGTTCGCTGAGATCCCTCGGCTTCGCTCGAGCGGAGCATTTTTTTGCGCAGCCGAGGAATCCCAGCTGATAGATCGTCCGCAGCTATCAGACCGGACAAAACGCCGCTTTGCCCCGGCTGATCGTGTTTAGTCACGTTGTGAGAATCGCTGTAGCGAAGAGAACTTGACCGAGACCGATTCGAAAGCCTCTCCTAGCTCTTCCTGGGCACGAAATGCTGCGTCCCCTCGCCTGCATTGTTGATCTCGCGCACCAGGTCGGCGAGGTCTTCGGGATTCGCCACGAAATCGATATCCGAACTGTCCACCACCAGCAGCGGCGCTTCGTCGTAGTAGAAAAAGAAATCGCGATACGCGGCTGACACCCGCTCCAGGTACTCGAAGCTGATGTCGCGTTCGAAATCGCGATTGCGCTTGCGCAATCGGTCCGCCAGTACCTCCACGCGCGCGCGCACGTACACCACCAGGTCCGGCTTCGCCATCTCCGCGTTGAGTAGCTGGTACACGCCCTCGTACAGCTTCAGCTCATCGGGAGACAGGTTCAGGCTCGCGAAGATCCGATCCTTCGCGAACAGGTAGTCCGCCACCGTCATCTGCGCGAACAGGTCCTGCTGCGAAAGCTCGCGCTGCTGGTTGTAGCGCGTCAGCAGGAAGTAGAGCTGGGCGGGAAAGGAATACTTGTCGGGGTCTTCGTAGAATCGCGGCAGGAACGGATTGTTGTCCGCATCTTCCAGCACCAGGCGCGCGTTCATCTCTTTGCCCAGCGCCTGCGCGAGAGCGGTCTTGCCTACCCCGATCGGGCCTTCGACGGCGATGTAGGTTCGCCGCCGAAGTACGATCGGCTTGATTTTCGGCTGCTGCGCCTTGCCCAGCCGCAGCGTCCCCGTCCTTCCGGACCGGCGGGACTTTTTGCGGCTAGCCTTTGCGATGGTGCTTCGCCTCGTCGCGCAGCTTCTTCACGTCGGCGTCGGGCGCACCCGCTCGCTCCTCGAGGTCCGCGGCCGTGTCGTAGTCGGGCGGAGTGCGCCGCAGGTAAACCTGCGCGAGCTCCATGTTGGCAGTCTTGTTGTCGGGATCGACGGTGAGCACGTCGTTGAGCAGCTTAAAGGTAGCGTCGGGCGTGCCCGCGGCGTTCGCCGCCTCGTTGGCCGAATGCAGCACCGCGTCCGCGGCCGGATCCAGCTTGTGATCCTCGCTGGTCTGCGCGAGCATCATGTAGCCGCGGATCGCCTGGTCGTAATTGGCGATCGCTTCCGGGTATTTCTTGTCCTTAACCTGCTGGTCGGCCTGCTGCACGATGAGCGGAATGGCCTGCTTGATATAGCCCTCGGTCTGGTCGCGCAGGTACTTGCTCTTGCTCGCGACCAGCGCGTCCTTGAGATCGCGCATGCCCCCTTCCGTGTCGCCGGACTTGATCTTGTCCACCGCCTTGCTGGCGTTGTTGATCATCTCCTGGATCGCCCGGTACATCCGGGCCTTCTGCATGATCTTCTGATCGCTTGGATCCAGTTCCGATGCCTTCTCGTACTCGGTGGCCGCCCCCTGCTGATCGCCGAGGAATTCATCGATGTGTGCGAGCGATTTGTGCGCATCGACGTTGTTGGGATCGGCCTGCAGGGCGAGCTGCAATTCCTTCTGCGCGCCTTCGAGGTCGCGCTTCTCGAACAGGTCCTCGGCCTTGTACAGGTGCTTCTTGGATTCGGACTGGCATCCGCTGATCAGCGGGATTGTGAGCAATATCGGGATGATCAGCGCGTGTGCGATCGCTCTTCGCATCGTGAAATCTTCCTTTGTAGTTTTATGGGTCGCCGCCGATGAGTTTTCGGGCAACCCCGCGTAATTGTCAAGGCAGATTGGTCGGGTCCTTTGCGGGAAAATACTGGGGCCGGCCCCGCTGGGGCCGCGTGCCCGCCGACGACGCGTGGGCGTTGCGCCCGCGCTTCCAATTCCTTATCAGTCCGCCGGCATCGGCAGCGGGAAATGCACCCGCTCCTTCGCCACGCTCAGCAGCTCCACCTGCGCGCCGCGATTCGCAAACGCCCCGATGATCTCCTCGACCAGCCACTCGGGCGACGATGCGCTCGCGGTCAATCCGAGCGACTTCACCCCTTCGAGCATCGATGGCTCCACGTCGGCGATCGAATCGACCAGGAACGCGCGCGCGCCGCGCTGGCGCGCAACTTCCACCAGCCGGTTCGCATTCGAGCTCTGCCGCGAACCCACCACCAGCACCGCATCGCTCACCGCGACCAGTTCCTTCACCGCGTTCTGCCGATTCTGCGTGGCGTAGCAGATGTCATCGGTCTTCGGCGTCAACAACGCCGGAAACCGCTCCTTCAGCGTTTCCATGATCTCGCGCGTGTCATCCACGCTGAGCGTCGTCTGCGTGACCGCTGCGGTTCGTGCGGGATCGGTAACTTCCAGGGTCCGTGCTTCCTCCACGCTGCCGACCAGCACGACCTTGCCGGGCGACACCCCGAGGGTGCCCTTCACTTCCTCGTGTCCCGCGTGCCCAACCAGGATCACGGTGCGACCCTCGTTCGCGTACTTCTCGACCTCCAGGTGCACCTTCGTGACGAGCGGACACGTCGCATCGATCACGCGCAGGCTCCGCCCCTTCGCACGGTCCCATTCGCTCGGCGCAACCCCGTGCGCGCTGAAAATCACGCGCTGGCCCTCGGGAACCTCGTCGAGATTCTCAACGAAGATGGCGCCCTCTCTCTCCAGTGCCTCCAGCACGAAGCGGTTGTGCACGATCTGATGACGCACGTAGAGCGGGCGGCCGTATGCGCGCAACGCCCCGCGCACCGCCTCGACCGCGCGGTCCACGCCCGCGCAAAAACCGCGCGGTTCAGCGAGAATTATCTTGTCGATGGAAGTATGGTCCGGAGACATCGATTCAAAATATCCAGCCCTGTCCGCGCGGTCAACCAAGGTGTCCGGCAGGTTGGCGTCTCAATCTCTGTTTGGTTTCAGTCTGCCGCGCGTTTAAGGTTTCCTCATACAGAGTCCGAAGAGGCAACCCGAACATGAAGATCGGTTCGATCGTTATCGACTGCAACGACTTCGACAAGGTCTCCGCATTCTGGCAGGCGGCGCTTGGCTACGCGCCTCGCTATCCCGCCAAGCCCAACGACTTCGTGCTTCTCGGCGACCCTTCGGGAAAGAGCCCGAACGTCGGCGTGAACAAAAAGCACAAGTCAGTCGTGGGCAAGATTCGCTTGCACCTGGACCTCTATACCGACGATCAAAAAGGCGAGGTCGAACGCTTAATCGGGCTAGGCGCCACAGTCATCCGATGGCCGGAGGAAGGCGAAGATTTCGTCATTCTTGCCGACCCTGAGGGCAATCACTTTTGTGTGATCGACGGTGGCGACTGAGATTTGAACGGTGACAGCTCGTTTCGGGGACCGACCTCAGACTGTGCCGGTGGGTGCGATTCGATGGCGTCCCGCAGTGAGGCGTCCGCCCGCCAACGGGACATCCGCGAACCGCACCTGCGCGATCACACCGTCTGGAATCACCACCTCGCCGCCCCGCTCGCGATCGAGTGTCACCTCGATCATTCCCATCGGCGTCGGCACCGCCCCTTCGAGATGCCGCAGGGTGCCAAACCATGGCGCGATTTCCGCCTCCGCATAGCCCGCCTTGAGCGGTTTCACACCGAGCACGTGCGTCGTCAGGTCGTAAGTCGGCGTCGCCGACCACGCATGGCATCGGCTGCCCGTTCCGGGCCTCGCCTCCCAATACTCCTCGAACACCGTGTTGCCGCGCTCGATTTGCGGCCACCACTTGAGGCATCGCGATTGCACCAGGTCGCGGCGACCCGCGCGCACCATCGCATCGTGCAGCAGATGCGAGAAAAACGGCTGCGCCATCACCACGCTGCTCTCCGGATCGAACTTCACGTGGTCCGCCGGATTCATCTCGTTGCGCACGTACGCCATCAGGTTGTCCGAGATGGTCGGCGTCAGCACCAGGCGCGATTCGTCGAGTACGTACTGAAGCATTCGTGACCATCGCTCGCGCGGCGCGCATCCGCTGACGATCGCCGCCGCGTTGGTCTGCTGACTCACACGCCGCCGCGGCCCGCGCGAATCCGCCGCGTCTACATAAACGCCGCTGGCCGCGTCCCATAACAGCTCGAATGCTGCACGCGTGCGCTCCGCCCTGGCGATCGCATCCACTGCGACCTCGGGCTGGTCCAGCGCCGTATAGGCAAGCGATGCGAAGTCATCCAGCGCGGCGGCATATAGCGCATCGATCGCGCCAATCACTTCGGCCCGCTCCGTCATCGCCCAGTCGATAAACATCCATCCCGGCATCCCGCGAATCAGCCCGTCCGCCGCGCGATAGCGCTCGAAGGCGTTGAGAATCTCAACCGCTATGGGAGCCAGCTCGCGCACCGTCTCAGTGTCCCCCGAATATTCGAAGTAGCGCGTGAGCGCCCGTATCCAGTGGAGCGAGTAGTCGGGGATTGTCGTCGATGCGATCGCGAAGTCGCCCGCGGCCACCATCCCGAGCAGTCCGTCGCCGCGCCGCGAATGCGCACAAATCCGTAGATGCCGCCGCACCAGCCGCCAATCGGTGTTGGTCACGAACGTCAGCAGCGAGTGGATATACGAATCTCCCAGCCACGCGCGCTGCTCGCGCCCCGGACAATCGATAAACGCGTCGGTCGAGCACAGGTCGAGCGTGCGCGCTCCCACCCTCCAGATCTTGTTGAGCCGCAAATCGTCACACTCGAACCGCGCCTCGCCGCTGCGCGGATAGCGCCGCTCGATCGCGCTTGCCGATTCGATCTTCGCGCCCTTGCGCGTCACTGCCGCCAGGTAGCGAAATCCCACCGCCTCGAATCCTTCGACTCGTTCATGCTCGCGTCCGCCGACGACGTAACGAGTCGAATAGAAGCGCGGCGCAATCTCGATGGTGCCGTCGGCGCGAAGATCCTCGCCGACGAAGATATCCACGATCGACCCTGCCGGCCCGCTCACTTCCAGCGCCGGCGTCGCGAGTGTTGTCCCATCCGCCTCGTAAACGATCATCTTGTCCGGTCCCGCACCCGCAAGCGGAGGCGCATCGAGCGGATCGTCCGCTTCATTCGCGGCGATCTCGAATTTCCGCAACTCCGACAGTGCAACCGGTATCGCGGTGAGCGGCGCAATTTCTGCTGCTTCCGGCGCCGTGAAAGGCTCGACCGGAATCTGCGTGCGATTCCACGAAAAAGTCTGCGCCGACAGCTCTGCCGCCGGCTCCCATCCTGAATCGTCAAAGTCGGCTTCGTTCCATCGCGCCGGAACCTGCGCGCCGTCGAGGATTTCGCTCGGCGCCTGCGACAGCCCGGGCGGCGGCTTCGGATGCTGTCGATACGGGGCCGCCCTTCCCTTCCAGCTCCGATTCGACACCACGCCGATTTGCGGTGCTTCAAATGCGAACGATCCGAATCCAATCTCAAAGCTCGGCGGCGCCGGAATCCACCACGGCACCGGCGCCCCATAAAAGCGCACCAGCGCCGCGATCGCGTTGCGCCCCGGCCGCAAAAAAGGGGCGATATCGATCTCGAGCCATGCGAGACGCGACGGATTCGACCGTGCCGGCCCGCGCCCGACCTCGGCACCGTTTACATAAAGGATGAATCTGGAATCTGCCGTGACTCGCGCCGACACCGATGGGGGAACGGCATTGATCTCTGCGCTTCGGCGGAGGTAGCAGAAGCGATTGCCGGCCTCGCGCTGCGCCCGGCTATCGGAGAAAATCTGCCTCGCTCCGCGCTGTACATCCGCCGCCCAGATCCATCGCGCATTCCAGACGATCGGCCACTTCGATGTCATCGGTGTGTCATCCTGAGGAGGGAGCGACGCGACCGAACGAAGGACCTCGGACAGCTTCGCGCGCTTGGCGCGCGGAGCCGGTTCCGGTCTGCGCTCGCGAAAGCGCTCCTTCTCTCAATACCCCCGCGCCGCCTTGCCGATAATCTCCCGCGCTACCAGCAGCTTCATGATTTGCGCCGTCCCATCCCCAATCTCGAGCCCGATCACATCGCGCATGCGCTGCTGATGCGACAAATCCAGGCTGAACCCCATATGCCCATGCAGCAGTAGGCACTGATGCAGCACCCGCGCGCACAGCTCCGGCGCCAGCCACTTCGCGCCGGCCGATACCCATCCGTGCGGCTGCCCCCGATCGCGCAGCCACAACGCCTCGTAACAAAGATGCCGCGCCGCGCGCAGCTCCACCGCCGCCTCCGCGAGCGGGAACGACACGCCCTCGAAGCGCGCAAGCGATCCGCCGAATGCCTGCCGCTCCGCCACGTACGCGCACGTCTCCTCCACGCTCTGCTCCGCCGCTCCGAGACACATCAAGCCGATTACGGCGCGGCTGAAATCGAACCCCTGCATCACCTGCACGAATCCCGCCCCCTCCGCGCCAATCCGCGCGTTGGCCGGCACCCGCACCGCGTCGAAGAACAACGATCCTCGTCCGATTGCCCGCGATCCCAAATCCTTGAATCGCGTGCGGCTCACGCCCGGCGAGTTGAGATCGACGTAGAACGCGCTCACTCCATGCGCGCCCTGCTCCATCGTGCCGGTCCGCGCCATCACCAGCGCCGTGCCCGCCGACGATGAAAACGAAATCGAGGTCTTCTCGCCGTCGATCACGTAATGGTCGCCGTCGCGCCGCCCCTGCAACTTCACGTGCGCGGCATCGGAACCTCCGCTCGGCTCCGTCACTGCCAGCGCGGGGATCAAATCACCGCGAGAGATCGCCGGCAGGTATGCGGCCTTCTGCCGATCGTCTCCGTTGCGCGCGACGATCGCGCCGACCAATCCCGCCAGCAGCAGCACGTATGCCGCGTTGAAGTCGCCCCGCGCGATCTCCTCGTGCGCGATCCCCAGCGAAACGTAATCAAGCCCCGCGCCGCCGTATTGCGGCTCCACCATCGATGCGAGCACGCCCAGCTCGCCGAGCTTGCGCACCAGCGCGGGCGGCAGGTCCTCGTCACGGTCGCGCGATTGATACGCCGGCAGCAGCTCGCGCGTCGCAAAGTCGCGCAATGTCGATTGCAGCAGTTGCTGCTCAGCCGAAAGCCCGAAGTCCATCAGAACGTCACGACGCTGCGAATCGATTTGCCCGCGTGCATAAGGTCGAACGCCTCGTTAATCCGCTCCAGCGGCATCGTATGTGTGATCAGATCGTCGATATTGATCTTCTTCTCCATGTACCAATCCACGATCTTCGGCACGTCGCGCCGCCCGCGCGCGCCCCCGAATGCGGTCCCTTTCCATGTCCGTCCCGTCACGAGCTGGAACGGCCGCGTCGAGATCTCCTCGCCCGCGCCCGCCACGCCGATAATTACGCTGGTGCCCCACCCCCGATGGCAACACTCAAGCGCTTGGCGCATCAGCTTGGTATTGCCCACGCACTCGAATGAAAAATCCGCGCCGCCCTTGGTGAGATCGACGAGATACGGAACAAGGTCGCCTTTGACCTCCGATGGGTTCACGAAATGCGTCGCGCCGAATTTGCGCGCGATCGGTTCCCGCGCCGCGTTCAGATCGATCGCGACGATCATCCCCGCGCCCGCCAGCCGCGCACCCTGGATCACGTTGAGCCCGATCCCGCCGATGCCGAACACCACCACCCGGTCCCCTGCCTGCACCTTCGCCGTGTTGATCACCGCGCCGATTCCGGTCGTGACGCCGCATCCGATGTAACAAATCTTGTCGAACGGAGCGTCCTCGCGCACTTTGGCGAGCGCGATTTCGGGCACCACCGTGTAGTTCGCGAAGGTCGAAGTCCCCATGTAGTGATGGAGCATCGCGCCGCCGCGCGCGAACCTGCTCGTGCCGTCCGGCATCACGCCCTTGCCCTGCGTCTCGCGAATCGCGATGCACAAGTTGGTCTTGCCCGACACGCACGCGGGACAGTTGCGGCACTCCGGGATGTACAGCGGGATCACGTGGTCGCCGGCCTTGAGCGTCGTCACTCCGCTGCCCACCTCCGCCACCACGCCCGCGCCCTCATGCCCAAGTATCGCGGGAAAGAGTCCCTCCGGATCCTTCCCCGAAAGCGTGAAGGCGTCGGTGTGACAGACACCCGTCGCCTTGATTTCAACCAGGACCTCGCCGGCCTTCGGTCCCGCGAGATCGACCGTTGCGATCTCCAGCGGCGCACCCGCCCTGGTTGCGATTGCTGCTTTGACTTTCACTTCCCGTCTCCGTTCCGATGCTCAAGCACGACCAGCCCGTTGCGAATCGCCGGCCCGCCTTGCTCGTTCAGTACTTCAAAGAAGATGCGCCGCCCGTCGCCGGCGTCCTCGCGATCGCTGATGCGCAGCTTGATCGTCGACGGCATCACCACCATCGCGCCGAACCGGCCCGCGATTCGCGTCACCCGCGATGCGTCCCCGTGGGCTTCCGCCGCCACGATCTTCGACACCGCGAGCGCCAGCGTCGCCGTGCCGTGCAGGATGATCTCCGGCAGTCCTGCCGCATGTGCCACCGCTGCGTCGGTATGAATCGGATTGAAGATGCGCGCGCATTCCGTGTAGACGTGCGCGAGTCCCGCCGCGACCGGAATCGCGATTTCGGAGATCGGCTGCATCGATGCGTCGCGCGGCTCTGGCGTGCTCTGCCCGTCCTGCGGCATCCGGTTCGGCCCTGCGACCGCGACCTCGCGATAAATCGACCCGTACCACGATGTGCAAACTGCCGATCCTTGCTCGTCGACCGTCTCGAGCCTGGTCAGTTGAAACGCGCCGGGCTTGCGCGCCTCGATTCCCGCCACCGTCGCGCGCGTGCGCAGGCGCATCGGAGGCCGTATCGGACGATGGATGATCAAATCATGCGATGCGTGTACGCCCCGGCGCGCCTCGTCGACCGTGAGCCCGGTCCGGTCGAACATCTCGCGCATCGCGACGATCACCGGCCATTCAAAACACACCGGAAACAGCGGATGCGCAATCACTCCACCCGGCGCCAGCGTATCCATGTAGCCAGGCAGCACGTCCCCCAGCCCGGCCGCGTACGCCATCGTCCACCGCGCATCGACTTCGCTGGCGAGAAACTCGCCCGCCGTCCCAACGATCGAAGAATTCAATGGCATACGCGATTACCTCGATGGCCAGTTTTGTCATTCCCGCGCAGCGCGCAAGCGCTCGGGAGGGCCGGCGCAAAGCGGAGGGCCGAGCGAAATCAAGATGATGCGCGCGGAGCGCGCGTCAAAAACTACGCGAGGAATCCCGGCTTCCACCATGCTCGAAGTGACAACGCTCAGTTGCTCGGCGCTGAAAACTCTCCCAAATCCAGATTCATAAAAATCTCGTCCGTCTCCGGATGCGGCGCACCGATCTCGAATTTCACCGGCACATCGCCCTTCATCTCCATCTTGTAGTCCCAGCGCGTGAAATGATCGATCTCGAACGGCTGCCCGTTACAAAAGAGCGGGTTGGGCCCATCGCAGATGTGAAAATGGAGATGCGGCTCGCTCGAATTGCCCGAATTGCCGAGCTTGCCAATCACCTGACCGGCCTTTATTCGATCACCCGGTTTCACCGCCACCGATCCGGGAATCAGATGCGCATAAAACGCGTACCTGCCGTTCCCGATATCCTCCATCACGAAGTTTCCGCCAATCGTGTCCAGCGTAATCGGCACCGCCATCTTCGGCGACTGCGGGATGTTCTCCGGGATGCCGTCCTTGGTCGACACGACCTGCCCATCAGCGGCTGCCAATACGTCCGCGTTGTATGCGTGATAGCTGCGATTGTCCGCTTCCGCGCCGCTGTATGATTTCCCGTCCGGCCCGAGCTCTATCCAGTCCACCGCGAACCGCTCCGGCAACCCGAGATGATCGCCAACGGCGATCACCACCCTCCGATGCGTCGAGTTGTTCGCCGGACCGTTCGGCGTCCACCAGTTCTTCCCGCGCAGCGGCGCGCTGATAATCACCGGCTTCCGATCCGACAGGCTCATGTCCACCGAAATCGCCTGCTGTGTTTCCGGCTTTCCGACCGCCTCCACCGTGAGCGTGTTGGTCCACTTCTCTCTGTTCCACTCGTCCGGGAACAGGAAGATGATCCCCGCCTCGCTCGACTTGAGCACCGCTTCCTGCGGTGTCTGGGTGTTGGCGCCAATCAGGCTGAACATCGGCTTGAGAGCCTTTGCGTCAATGTTTTCGTTTACTAGAAGTGCACTAAGGTTGTATTCGCCGGGAGGCGGCGCTGTTGCCCCGCTAAACCCTAGTGAATCAATCCGAATCGTCTCCGGCGAAAAATTCGCCAGCAGCAGCTCATACGCGATGTGACTCTTGCCGTCGCCCTGAAACAGCTCCGGTGTCCTCGGACTCGGCAGCACCAGCAGCTTGAGCGGCAGCGGCGGCGCTGCATGAATCGCTCGCGGGATCGCGAGTGCGACAGCCGCGAGCAACACCGCAAGCCGCCTCATGGATGCTCCTTGGCGAATCCGATCACCGCTTCGTTGAACTCCCGCGGATACTCCGTGAAGAACAGATGCGACCCCGGCAGCTCTTTCAAAGTCGCGCCCGGAATCCGTCCCGCGATCAGCCGCGCATTCTGCGGCGGCACCAGGATGTCGTCCGTCCCCGTCATCACCATCGTCGGCACCCGCAGCGTCCCCAGCCGCGCGCTCGCATCGAACCCCATCACCGCCTGCAACTGCCGCTGATATGCAAACGGCGGAATCAGGTACTGTGCGCGCACCTTTTCGTATTTCTCGATTATCTCGCGCCGATTCGCGATCGCATTCTCGGTGAAGCTCGATCGGATCTGCAGCTTGCGCTGCTCCGGGTTCGCTTTCTCCGCCGCCACCAATGCCTCGATCACGGGAGGCGCCGCACCCACCGCTTCCTTGCCGCCAAAGTGCGTGCAGGCCAGCACCAGGCAGCTCAGGCGCTCCTGATGCGCCAGCGCGAACTCCTGCGCGATCATCCCGCCCATCGAGATTCCCAACAGTGCGATGCGATCGATTTTCAGCGCATCAAGGAGTCCCGCCGTGTCGGCCGCCATCTGCGGAATCGAATACGGCGCGTCAGGCTTGTCCGTGCGCCCCGCCCCGCGATTGTCGAACACCACCACGCGAAATTGCTTCGCGAACTCCGGCACCTGCTCGTACCACGCCGTCAGGTTGGACCCGAGCCCGCGAATCAGCACCAGCGTCTGCGGACCCTGTCCGTGAATCTCGTAGTAAATCTCGATATCGCCTACGCGCTGTCTTGGCATGGCCGAAATCTAGCGCCGGTCTCCCGTACAAGCCAACCGCTTTCGCTTGTACTCGCGCCCCGACGGTGCGAATTAAGCGACTGCAACTCCGCGATTGATTGAGGAACGGCTATGGCTACGAACGAGCTCCACGAAATCGTCATCGAGCGCAACCTCTCCATCCCGATGAGCGATGGCGCGACGCTGTCCGCCGATTTGTATCGCCCCGCCGGCAAAGGTCCGTTTCCCGCGCTGATGAGCTTCTACCCGTATCACAAGGATGACTTCATCGGCGCGATGAACGAGGCGCCGCGGCGCTACTTCGCCGCGCGCGGCTATGCCTGCCTCCTGGTCGATTTTCGCGGACTCGGCGGCTCCAGCGGCGTCGCATGGCCCGCGATGGATGAGCGCGAGGGGCGCGATGGCGCCGCGGCGATCGAATGGATCGCGCGCCAGCCGTGGTGCGATGGCAACGTCGGCATGTGGGGCCTCTCCTACGGCGGCATCTCGTCGCTCAAGGTCGCCGCCGAAAACCCGCCGCACCTGCGCGCGATCATCCCGATGGAGGGAACCGCCGATATCTATCACGACTATCTCTACCCGGGCGGCGCCGCGACCTGCCTCGGCGGCTACGGCGCGTGGGGATCGTTTATGCTCGCGATGAACCTGATGCCGCCCACCAATGCTGACCGCGAGGGCCGCTGGCATGCGGCATGGAACGAGCGCCTCGAACACGGCGAGCCTTACGTCTTTCCGTGGCCCGACCATCCCGCTCACGACGAATACTGGCAGCGCAAAGCTGTCGATCCCGCGAAGATCAAGGTGCCGACTTTCGTCATCGGCGGATGGCGCGACATATTCCCGGAAGCGATGACCTCGGTGTTCGCGCGCCTCAAGTGCCCCAAGAAACTCTGGATGGGCCCCTGGATGCACACCATGCCGGGGAACGCTCCCTACGAGCCGCTCGACCATCTGCATGAGATGCAGCGATGGTTCGATCACTGGGTGCGCGGTGAGAAGAACGGCATCGCCGACGAACCGCCCGTGCTCATCAACGTTCAGCGCGCGAATATCTGGAAGCACGAACGCGAATGGCCCATCGCGCGCGCGAAGAGTCAGGCCCTGTACTTCAGCAGCACCGGCGCGCTCGGCGATACGCCCGCGCGCGAGGAACAGGCCGAATCGTACCTCGCCAATCCAACCCTCGGCGCAGCAGCCGGACTGTGGGACCCGATGGGTCTCGGCGTCGGCATGCCGCTCGATCAAAACGACGACGATCTCGCGTCGCTGACCTACACCTCCGAACCGCTCCCCGAAGACATGGAGATTTCAGGCGCTCCCGAAGCGACCGTCTTTGCCGAGATCACGAATGGCGACGACGTCAATATCGTCGTCAAACTCTGCGACGTGGACCCCGCCGGAAAATCCTCGCTCATCACGACCGGATGGCGTCGCGCCGCCTGCCGCAACACGGTCGACAAGCTCGAGCCGGTAAGCGCGGGCGAGGTTTACCAATTTCCGGTTGCGCTGTGGTCAACCTCCTACCAGGTCCCAAAGGGCAATCGCATCCGGGTCAGCGTCTCGTGCGCGGATTTTCCGCGCCTGTGGCCAAGTCGCGTCAACCCCGAAATCCGCCTCTTCTTCGGCGGCAACCGCGCCAGCGTGATCAAGCTGCCGGTTATCCCGCCGCATTCGCAACCCGTCGATGCCCCCAGGCTGCGGCGTCCCGAGCCTCCACCGCCGTCGCCCCTGCGCCCCATCTGGAAGATCGAGCGCAACCTCGTCGCGGGCGAAGTCACTGTCAGCACCGGCGAGAAAAACGGCTTCTCCCTGCCGCAGGGCGGCACCATCGAAGTCGATCACATCGCCGTTGCGCGCGTGACCCATTCGCGCCCCGATGGCGCCAGCGTCGCCGGCGACACGAAAATCCGCGTCACGAACGCTCCTGTGATCGGCGACCTCGAAGTAGCAACCACCAGCCTCATCTCGCGCAACGGCATGACTCTCACCGCCCGCATCACCCGCGACGGCGCGGTAGTCTTCGAAAAACGCTGGTCAAAGTGAGCAACGCGAACGAAGCGCCGAAGGCGTCCTGAGGACCAACGGGACGAAGGATCTCAACGACGCGAAGGATCTCAACGACACGGGTTCTGAAGTGGCTCAGGCTTCCGTCCTCTGTCCTCTGCAAAAACTTCTGTAGCACGGGCGTACGCCCCGATTGACCGACAGCAGATTCCCCCGATAGTTAACTGACCCATGCAAACCGTCGGCACCATCCAGGAAATCTGGCGCTACCCGGTCAAGTCGATGGCCGGTGAGCAGATTTCTTCATGCTCTATCGCCACGCTCGGCATCCCCGGCGATCGCGGATGGGCCCTGCGCGACGAAAAAGCCGGCGAGATCCGCGGCGCCAAGAAGCTGCCGCAACTGATGCACTGCCAGGCCACCTGCCTGGCTGAACCGCGCGCCGGCGAAATCCCGGCGACCGAAATCACCTTCCCCGATGGCGCCAGGTTCCGTGCCGGCGACAAGCACGCCGAAACGCGCCTGTCTGAATTCCTCGGCCGCCCTGTCACACTCTGGCCAATCCAGCCGAAAGAGCGCCGCGACTTTTACCGCCGCGCAGCAAGCGACAATCCCGGCCACGGGGCCGCGACGCGCGAACCCGTCGAACCGCACGACGACGAGCCTGCCCTCACCCGCGAGAGGTTTTCGCTGAGAGCTCTCGGGCGCGAGCTCGAGGAGTTTGCCACCCCGCTCGGTACGTTCTTCGATGGATTCCCGCTGCATCTCGTCACCACCGCGTCACTCGCCGAGTTGTCGCGCCTCAACCCGGCCGCCAACTTCGACGTGCGCCGCTTCCGCCCCAACTTCATCATCAAGAGCAATGACAACGTGCGCGGCTTCGATGAAACCACGTGGGCACGCCGCACACTTCGCGTCGGCGAGGTGCGAATGAAAATCGTGATGCCCACCGGCCGATGCGTCATGACGACGCTGGACCAGAAGACTCTTCCAAAAGATCCGACGGTGTTGCGAACCATCGCCAAACACGCCAACCAGAACGTCGGCGTCTATGCGATCATCGCTAACGGCGGCCGCATCAACTCCGGCGACGAAGTCGTCCTCGAATAGGTGACTGACCCATGGAAACCATCGGCACCATCCAGGAAATCTGGCGCTACCCGGTCAAGTCGATGGCCGGTGAGCTGATCGATTCATGCTCTCTCGGCACGCTCGGCATCCCCGGCGATCGCGGATGGGCCGTGCGCGATGAAAAAGCCGGCGAGATTCGCGGCGCGAAGAAGCTGCCGCAATTGATGCGCTGTCAGGCCATCTATCTTGCTGAGCCCGCCGGCGATTCCGTGCCGCCCACCGAGATCACCTTCCCCGATGGCTCCAAAGTGCGTGCCGGCGACCAGCAGGCAGAAGCGCGCTTGTCCGAATTGCTCGGCCGCCCCGTCACCCTGTGGCCCCTCCAGCCGAAAGATCGGCGCGATTTCTACCGCCGCTCCGCCCCCGACAATCCCGACATGATGGTCGAGCTGCGCGAGATTTTCGGCCGCCGCGACGACGAGCCTCTACCCGACTTGGCAATGTTCGCGCAGAACCCGCACTCGCAGGAAATCCTGGAATTCACGTCCCCGCTGGGAACCTTCTTCGACGTGTTCCCGCTTCATCTCCTGACCACCGCATCGCTCGCCGAGCTCACGCGGATCAACCCGGCCGCCAACTTCGATGTGCGCCGCTTCCGCCCCAACTTCCTCATCAAGAGCAACGACAGCGTGCGCGGCTTCGACGAAACCACCTGGGCGGGCCGCACCCTCCGCATCGGCGAAGTCAGAATCAAAATCGAAATGCCAACGGTGCGCTGCGTAATGCCGACCCTGGATCAAAAGACTCTCCCGAAAGATCCCTCGGTGCTCCGCACGATCGTAAAGCACGCCGACCAGAACGTCGGCCTGTACGCAACCGTCGCCCACCCAGGCCGCATCTCCACCGGCGCCGAAATCGTGCTGGAATAAGGACGAAGCAGCTTTGCCTGGTTCCCTTTCCTTTCCAGGGAAAGGGTTAGGGATTGGTACAACGCCGGCAACTCCCGCGTCCGGTGAGATCGTCCCGTCAAGCCCACATCATCATTCCGAGATTTCTCTCTCCTCGATGCGCTGAACCTACTTCCCCCTCCCTTCCACCGCACTGCCCTTCAACCCCTCGATAAAAGTATCCACCAACCACCGAAAACTCTCATCGATGCTCATCGGGATCCCGAATCCGCGCGCCGCCTCCAGCGACGAAAACCCGTGCACGATCGATCGCATCGCCCGGATCGCATGCAACGATGCGCGCCGGTCAAGTCCGTAGCCGCTGAGAATCCTGAGACAGATATCCAGGATTCGATTCGACAGCGCATCGAGCTCCTTGTCCTTCGGATCGACCGCGCGCAGCGTCTCCGCGTAGATTCCCGGATGCTGTCGCGCGAAGTGGCGATACTCCGCCGCCAACGCCCGGACCGCATCGTCGCGCGACTTCCCGATCGCCGAGTTCCCGAGCGCGTCGCCCAGTCGCCTCAGTCCGAGCATGGCCAGTTCCCGATGCAGCGACGCCATCCCGTCGATATGGTTGAACAGCGATGGCGGCTTGATTCCAAGGCGCGCCGCCAGCGCCGCCAGCGTGAGCGCCTCGGCTCCTTCCCGGTCCGCGATCTCCGCGGCCGCCGCCACCACCGCGGCGCGCGATAGCCCCGGCCTACCGCGCCGCTTTGCCGATAAACCCGACGACTTCATTCGCAACCATCTCCGGCTGTTCCACGTGTGGATAGTGACCCGCGCCCGGCACCATGAATACCTCGCCGTGCATGCGGTCTGCGACAATCTTCGCCTCGCCCGCGGGACTGTCGAAGTCCGAATCTGCGCTGCCCATGATCACCAGCACCGGCGCGTGCACGTCTTTCATCTTCGCCTCGCACGGCCCCTTCGATGCCCACACCATCGCCTCGAGTGCCTCGAACCGCCCGGGCTCCTTAAGATTCGCCTCCAGCGCTTCGCGATATTGCGGCAGGTCCGACGGAGGCGCGGCCTTGTACAGCGACCCGTAATACATCGACCAGAATGCCGGCCCCCACGGCCGATGCATTGCCGCTTCCAACGCCAGCGTTGCCCACGATGACACCGGCACGTCGCGCGCGAACGGATCGATTAGAACGATCGCACGGATGTTGCTCGGCGCTTCGGCCGCCGCCCACACCGCCGATGCGCCCGCGGCGGAGTTGCCGATCACGTAAACCGGTTGCGTGTTCAGGCTCTGCGCCAGCGCCACGATGTCCGAACCGACCGCGGCCGCGGAGTAGTCGCTGAAGGTAACGTCCGATTCCCCCATTCCGCGCGGATCCATTGCGATCACCCGAAATCCCGCCCGCTCGAGCTTCGGCCCGAGAAACCGATACTCGGCCCGCGTGTCCCCAATTCCTGGCACGCAGATAATCACCGGCCCGCCACCGCCGGAATCCGAATAAGCGACCTTCCCGCCCGGCCGCTCGATAAACTTCGTCTCGTCCGCCCTGGTGGACTGTGCGACGAGGAAGACCATAAGCGACATACTGATGATGATCAGCCAGCTTCGATTGCTATGTCTCATAGCCTATATACTAATCTCATTAGTTTCATCAGTCAAGCCATCGAAATCCCTCTCCTTTCCTCAGTTCCCTTTCCTTTCCAAGGAAAGGGCTAGGGATTGGTACAAGGCGCGCACGCCGCTATCGCATGAACGCCAGCGAACATTCGCGCACCCCTATTTTCTTGAATCAACGCTCGCCCGGCCCGAATACTGAGCGACTGGCACGACAGCTCCCGATCCACCGTCGCACCACTCCCTTACCCTCTCCTTGGAAAGGAAAGGGAACAGAAGTCACGCCGGAGCGTCCACCGTCAGCATCGGCACGCGCGGCTTCGGCAGATGGTCCCGCAGATCCGCTATCAGGTCCGACTTGAGCGATTGGTACCCCGGGTCGTTCCACAGGTTGCGCCATTGCAGCGGGTCTTCGCGCAGGTTGTACAACTCACCCTCGGTCCCGTCGTACCGGATATCCGGCAACGGCCGCTTCTGCTGCAACGCCTGGTACACCAGCGCAAGGTTGAACCCGATGTCTCGCGTCGATTTCTCGTACACCGTGCATACGCATCCGTCGCGATAAATCGACCGCAGATGCATCCCGATCTCAGCGAACTGGCTGTCCCATTCCGTGATGACCCGTTCGCGTCTCGATCCCGATGCCACCGGCAGAGCTTTCCCTTGCACCCATTCGGGCGCCGCCATGCCCGCTATCTCGCAGAAGGTAGGCGCCAAATCGAGATGCCCCACCGGCTCCGCGATTTCCACGGGCGTGATGTTCGCCGCGGGCGCCGGCCGCCAGATGAGCGGTACTCGCATCAGCGCATCGACGTGGTACGGCCCCTTGAACATCAGCCCGAAGTCGCCCTGCAGCTCGCCGTGGTCGGTCGTGAAGAAGATGTCCGTGCTCGATTCCCACCCGCGCTCGGCGATTTTCGCGATCACGCGCCCGCAGGCCTCGTCGATCAGCTCGTTCTCGACGTGCGTGAGCGCGTTGATCTCGCGCACCTGGTCGTGCGTCATCTCGCACGGCACGAAGGTCATCGCGCCGCCTTCGTCGTTGCGAAATTTTCCCTGGTACCAGTCGAGCCAATGCTGCGGCTTCTGCGCGAGGATCTTCTCGATTCGCTCGCGCGACCCCGGATGGCCCGGCGGCAAATCGAGATCGCGCCAGTTGATGCGCCGGGCTTCGCTCGCCGGCGGGTCCCACGGATGATGCGGGTCGGGGAAGCTCATCCACACGAACCAGTCGTCATTCGCACCAAGTGAGTTCAGGTAGGCAATCGTGCGATCCGCCACCCAGTCCGTATGATAGTGCTCGCGCGGAATCGGGTTGTATGCGACCTCGGGCGCTCCCGTATCGCCGCCGCCCTGCGCGCTCAGCATCCGCACGAACCCGTTAACTTCCGCGGGGAAGTTCTCCTTGAGCCACTTCGTGTAATGCCATCGGCCCATCGGCCCATGCATCGCAAGCTCCATGTGCTCGAACCCGCGATACGGCCCGTATTTACCTTCCTCGGCCATCCGGTTCTCGAACCATCGCGCACCCGGGTCGAACATCGGCTCGAAATGCGCCTTCCCGATCAGCGCCGTGCGATATCCCGCCTTGTCATGCAGCCAGCCCGCGATGCTGGGGGCATCGACCGGCAGCGGCACTCCGTTCGCGAACACCCCGTGCGTGCGCACGTACTGGCCGGTGATCATCGTCGATCGCGCCGGCATGCACACCGTGTTCTGGTTGTATGCGCGCCGAAAATTGATCCCGTCCGCCGCCAGCCGATCCGCCACCGGCGTCCGCGCAATCAACCCGCCATTGCACCCGAGCGCATCGTAGCGCTGCTGATCAGTCGTGATGAAAAGAATCCTGCGTCCCATGTCCTAACCTCCCTCTCCTTTCCAAGGAGAGGGCAAGGGAGTGGTACAACAGTGGCACATCCACGAATAGTCACATCGCCGCATCGCTGCGCCCTCCCTTCCTGACTGGTGTCTTGATGCCTTGGTGGTTAAAAACCTTTGTCGACCTACCACGCCATCGGCCGGCACGCGATCAGCACCGTGCTCTCCAGCCCGGCCTCGCGATGCCCATGAATCTTCTGGTACTCCGCGCTCATTCCCATCTCCAGGAACGCCGCCGGACTCGGATACTGCACCAGCGCAACCGCATCCCACTTGTCCGCTTCGCCGCCGATCATCACATGCGTCGCTCGCCCCGACCACAACACCTTGCCGCCGCGCGCCTCGACCATCTTGATCACCGCATCGCCGTAGCGCCGATACGCATCCGCCCCGGTCCCTTCTTCGCCGGTCGCGCGCTCCTTGAACTTGAGCAGGTTGAGCATGACCACCGGCCCCTGGTCGGGGTCGGAGGCCAGCGCCTGGATCTGATCTGCCCTGGGAACGATTGTGCCCACGATAAGTCCCTCCGTTAAGATGAAAACGAACCTTATTGCAGTCTCAATGCAATTACAAGCGAAAGACAGCTAGTCGGCCGAGGGATCGATCACCTGCAATCCGGAGAAATAACTACGATAAAACCCGCGATCGCGCGTCAGCAGGCGTTCTGCGCAAAGTAATGCGTGCGCGCCGATCAGGAAGTCACTCGTGATGCGCTCGCGACGTCCCCCCCGACTACGATAGTTGCGCCATTGTCGCGCCGCCCGAACCGCGGCCGCTTCGGTCAAAGGCGAGAAGGACACACCCAGGTCTCGCATCGCGCGCTCAAACTCGGATTCATCCCGAAATGCGGCGGCGGTTTCGGCCCATACCACCTCGGACGCGACCAGGGAGCCCTGCAGCGCACACTTGTCCAGCGCGTCGGCTGAAGCAGATCCGAACCTCTGGTTGGCGCCAAACACGTCCAGCAGGACGCTGGTGTCGACTGCCGTGATCATCGTTTGCCGCGAATCTCGGCAATGAACGCATCCGTATCGAAGTTCCTGCCCAGCCGCCCAAATACCCGTCGCGCGGGGCTTAGCGTCTCCGCCTTGACCGCAATTAGACGCCCGTGTTCCTCGCTGAACTCGAGTACGGTTCCCGGCTTCACGCCCAGCCGGTCCCGCAACGGCTTCGGAATCACAACTTGGCCTCTGTCGGCCACCCTGCTTTTGAGAGATTTCATACTTTTATCAACCGATATCATACTGCTGAAGTTGGATTAGTGCAAAAGCGCCTTCAGGTCACCCGCCCCCGCCAAACCGCATTTGAGCCTCACCGTTCGCGCCGTTAGCATTTGCCGCATGCCCAACCTCGCCGGCGTCCGCCGCAAATTCGCGCGCAAGCTGCGCCGCAAGGCGCATCTCAAGTCGCGCCTGCTGGTCCGCGCGTTCGCCGAAGTCCCGCGCGAGCACTTCCTCGGACCCGGTCCATGGCAGATAAGCCCCGGTCGCCGCCGTCCTCGCCGCTTCCGCCCCCGTCCGTTTCGCTCCCCATACCGCTCCACTCGCGATTCCCATCCGCGCCACATCTACCAGGACATCCTCGTCGGCATCGTTCCCGAACGATTGTTGAACAACGGGATGCCCAGTGCGCTCGCGAAATGGTTCGATAAACTCGCGTTGAAACGCGGCGAGCACGTGATGCATATCGGCGCCGGCACGGGCTACTACAGCGCAATTCTCGCCCACGTCGTCGGCCCTACTGGACACGTCATCGCGCTCGAAATTGACAAAGACCTGGCCGAACGCGCGCGCGCCAACCTGTCATCGCTGCGCAACGTCGAGATGCTCAATGCCGACGGGACCACGCACGACCCGGGCGAAGTCGACGCGATCTTCGTCAATGCGGGCGCTAATCGCCCCTGCCCATTGTGGCTGGACCGTCTCAAGCCCGGTGCCCGCCTGATCTTTCCTTTGGTGATGCTCGGCCGGCGTAATCGCCCCGGCCCCTGGGGTGTAATGATCAAGGTGACGCGCCGCGATAACGGCTACGATGCTTCGATAGTCTCGATGGTCGGAATCTTTCCTTGCATCGGCGCGATCGATCAGGCCGACGATGCGCTCGTGGCCGATGCCTTCAAACGCCGCAGCAAGCAAAAGCTGCAATCGCTGCGCCGCGACCCTCACGAAGCTTCACCGTCATGCTGGCTCCACGGCCGCGACTTCTGCCTCTCCCACAATCCGCTCGCTCCTTCCTGACCTCGCCCTGACAGGGCGAGGATGCCGCGCATTCTTTTGTGCGGCGCTCTCCCCTTAAGGAGAGGTTTTCACCCGCCCAACTCCCTCAACAACGTCCCCGCCTCCTCCACATCCACCGACTTCCCCACCAACTCTTTCTTGATCGGCCTCAGCATCTCCCGCGCCACATCCCTCTCCCCGCGCGCCGCCATCAGCCGCGCCAGGCTCACCGCCGCGCGCAGCTCGTAAAGCTTCGCGCCCATCGCGCGCGCCCGCGCCATCGCCTCGCGAAAATCCTCTTCCGCCTTCTCCATCAGTTCGCGATCGTCACCATTCCCCGGCGATGCGCCCCGCTTAGCCATCCTCAGCTCTCCCCGCTTCCACAAGATCGCCGGCTCATCGATTCGCTGCTCCGGCGTGGCATCGAGCGCTTCCTCGATTGTCACCAGCGCCTGGTCGAGCTGTCCCGCCGATGCTTGCGCGTCCGCCAGCATGCACCGGTAGCGGCTGAGCTGCAGCCTGCTCCCTTCGGCGGAGTACTGGCTCAGACCCGCGCGCAACATCGGCAAGCCTTCGCCGGCGTTTCCGATCATCGCCAGCGACCATCCCAGGTAGATCATTCCCCACGCCATGTACGCCTGCAGGTTGTGCTGATTCGCATCTTCCATCAGCGCGCGTGCGTGAACCGCGATCTCCGCGGCATCGCGCAGATGGAAGTAAATCGAGAATGCCTCCATGCGCGCCTGCGCCACATCCAGCATCCGGTTCCCGTTCGCCGCCAGCTCGAGCATCTCGCGCGCCCTCGCTTTCCCGAAATCTATCTCCCCCGAAATCACCGCCGCCGCACTCTGCTGCGCGCGGGCTATGACGATGGGAGAGATCGGGCTCGCGCGATGGTCCTCCTCGTTGTATGCCTCGATGGCGCGGGCCGCGCACTCCTCTGCCGCCGCCAACTCTCCCGTCATCAGGTGCACCATCGAGAGCATAGACTCCGCCCACGTCTTGGCGAACTTGCTGCCGGTACGCGCGCTCACCGCCTCCATCTCGCCCGCGATCGCGCGCGCGCCGTCCATCTCGCCCGCCGTGAATACCGATGCCCATAGCGGGGCGAGTAGCAGCGTCGTCGCCGTCGGATCGCCGAATCTCCTGCTCACTTCCAGCGCGTCTTCAAAAATTCGCTTGGCTTCCGGAGCCGACCAGCCCTTGGTCGCGACCAGCGTGATCGCCAGGTCGCCCTTGAGCGCCAGCTCCTGCGCTCCGCGCGCCGCCGCGTCCCGCAGCTTCGCAAACGCCTCGAGCGCGCGCCGGAAATGTTCTTCCGCTTCGGCGAACGCCCCGCGCCGCGTCGCGATCTTGCCCGCGCGCTGCCACGCCGCGACAGCGTCCTCGAATTGTCCCGCTTCATTCAGATGCCGCGCCACCAGCTCGGGCTGCGCTTCGGCCAGTTCCTTGAACTGCGCCGTGAGAACCCGCGCGACGTTGCTGTGCAGCTCGCGCCTGCGAGTCTTGAGCAACGCTTCATACGCCGCATCCTGGAACAGCGCGTGCTTGAATCGATACTGCGCGTCCGGCGGTGCGCCGCGCGCGTGCAAAAGATCGGCATCCGCCAGCCGCGTCAGCGCCGCCTGCAAGTCGGCCTCCGGCAGCCCGCTGACCGATCGCATCAGCTCGTAGCTGAATTCGCGCCCCAGCACCGCGCCGATATGCGCGACTTCTCGCGCCGACCCGACCCTGCCCAGGCGCGCCGCCAGCGAATCATGCAGCGTGGGAGGAATCTCGCGGGTCTTTGCACGCCCTCCCGAATCGATCATCAGGCGGGTCAGCTCCTCGATAAACAACGGCACGCCGCCCGTGCGTTCCACCACCGCATCGATCGTGTCGCGCGAAAGATCGCCGCGCGCGGCCGCCCCCTCGACCATCGTGCGCGTCTCGCGCCGGCTGAGCGGGCTGAGAGTGATGTGCGCATGATGGGCCCGGAGTTGCCACGGCACCCGGAACTCCGATCGCGTCGTACACAGCATCAGCACCTGCACGGTCGCGTTCTGTTCCGCCATCAGCCGCGCGAGTTCCAGGCTGGAAGGATCCGCCCAGTGCAGATCCTCAATCGCGATCACGACCGGCTGCGCGCGCGACAAGCCGAACACCCAACGCGCCAGCGTCGCCAGTAGCCGCTTGTGCTGCTGCTCCGGAGGCGCCAACACCGGCGGATAGCTGGCCGGAACCGCGAGATCGAGCAGGGGCGCAACCAGGGGTACCGCCTCGGCGCTGATCAATCCGCTGGCTTCCATCGCGGCCTCGACCGCCCGCATTCGCACCTCGATACTGTCTTCGGGCTGGAACACGAAAGCCTGCCGCAGCATCTCGATCACCGGATGGAACGGCGTGTTTTGCAGGAATTGATCGCACGCGCAGTCGATCCACGTGTGCGGCACGCGCGCCAGGCGCGCGCGCATCTCCTCTACCAGGCGGGATTTGCCGATGCCCGCTTCTCCCGCCACGACCACCACCTGTCCTTCGCCCTCCCGCACGCGCTCCCATCGCCGCCATAGCAACGCGAGCTCCTCTTCGTGATCGACAAACGGAATCAATCCTGTGGGCTTCGCCGCCGCGCGGAAGCGCCCGCGCACCCCGCTCGCCCGGCTCACGCGAAACAGCTCGACCGGATCGGGCACGCCCTTGAGGCGCTGCGCCCCGCGCGGCTCGACCACGAACAATCCCGAGACCAGGTGATGCACCGGCGCGGTTATGAAGACCGTGCCCGGCTCGGCCGCCGACTGCACGCGCGCGGCCACGTTGGTGGTGTCGCCGAACAGCTCCGGATTTCCGCTCCCGTCTTTGCCGATCACCACCTCGCCGGTGTGAATTCCGATCCTCACCGCGAGCCGCTTCTTCTCGTCGGCGGCGCGGCGATTCAGCGCCTCCACCGCTTCCAGCATCGTAAGTCCCGCCCGCACCGCCCGCTCCGGTCCGTTCTCGTGCGCCTCCGGATAGCCGAAGTACACCAGCAGTCCGTCGCCGAGGTACTTCGCGACATGCCCGCCGAAGCGTGCCGCTGCATTCGCGCCCGCGCGCAGGTACTCGGCCGACAGCTCGCCCCATTCCTCGGGATCGAGCTGCGCTGCGATGCCGGTGGAATTTACGAGGTCGGAGAAAAGAACGGTAACGTGGCGGCGCTCACCAATCGGGCCGTCGTGGACGGCGGACCGGGGGGCATGCGGCGCGGATTCGTTCAGCGAAACTCCGCAATGCGCACAAAACCTGTCGCCGGGCTGGACCAGCTTGCGGCAGCTCGGGCATGCAGCCGGCAGGCGCGCTCCGCACGCCCTGCAAAACCGCGCATCGCCATGAAATTGCGCTCCGCACCCGGGGCAGTTCATCTGCTACACCCAGTACACATCCCCGACAAATGGTGTAACCTTCCGCCCCCCGTCGATCCAGCAAAAGAGTCTAGCCCATCAATGCTGGCGGTAGCAGCGCTCCAGGCCTCCTCAAGTCTTTTCTTCGAAAAAATATGGGGCAGCCTGTCGTGCGAAGCCTTGGCTTGGTGGGACGCGCGATTCCAGATTCTTCTCTTCTGCAGGATGCGTGTTACAGTCGCCTCCATGCCTCGCCAGGTAGGAATCGTCGCCGCTCTGTGGCGCTACCCCGTGAAGTCGATGCTCGGCGAACAGATCGCTGAGCTGGAGGTTACCAACCACGGCGCGCTCGGCGATCGCGCCTGGGCGCTGCGCGAGCTCGCCACCGGGCGCATCGTCAGCGGCAAGAAATTCGCCGCGATGTTCAAGTTTCGCGCGTTCTACGACGAACCGCCGGTCGCCGGCCGCTTCGCTGCCGTCGGGATCCACATGCCCGATGGCTCCATGATCCATGCCGCCGACCCCGGCGCATCGGAGATGATCAGCGCCGCGCTCGGCTCCAGGGTGAAGCTCGAACGCTGTGAATCGATCACGCGCGAACGCGCCGGAATCGATCCCAAAACCGTCTTCGCCGATGTGCCCGTGGAGAAGGTCATCCCCGGCCTCACCGCCGAAACCATGCCTCCCGATTTCGGCCTCTCACCCGGCAGCTTCTTCGACTCCGCCCCGATGCATATCCTCGCGAGCGGCACCCTGCGCCATTTGGCCAAGCTCACCGGCGGCGCATCTATCTTCGATCCGCGTCGCTTCCGCCCCACCATCTTCGTCGACACCGGCCTCAGTGACGACCGCTTCGTCGAGGACGAATGGGAAGGCAAGACCATCCGCGTCGGTGATCGTCTTAAGATCGTCGAACCGCGCGCCGCACTGCGATGCGTGATGACCACCCATCCGCAGGATGACCTCCCACGCGACTTCGCGATCCTGCGCACTCCCGCCCAACACCATCGCGCCAACGTCGGCGTCTTCGCCCAAATCGGCGCCCCCGGCGTCATCCGCCTCGGCGACCCCGTCTTCCTCGAATCCTGATTTTCTTCGGCGCGAAGCGCCGAAATATAGTGGCGCGGGCGTCCCTGCCCGTGGATGATGCGCGATTCCTGTCGCGCATCCAATGAAGACCAGCCGAGCCTCTGCGCTTCAGCTGTCCACTAAGCGTATAGCTCCGAATTCTTCCGGCCTCGCTGTGCTCCATTGTAGGGTGGGACAAAGAAGTCGCACCTCATCCAAGGGCAAGTACCCCCACGCCACGATTTTCTCTCCCATCGCCTCCGCACAACCTGTGGATGTTCCCTCTTCCGCAGTCCCGCCCGATTTGGAAGCAAAATTCCATCGGCGGATAATGCTCCTCACGACCATGCTTCACGCCCGGAAACATCGGCAAAGCGCGCGCCTCGATTCCCTTTCCTTTCCAAGGAGAGGGTCAGGGAGTGGTACAACGCACGCGCTTACAGCTACCGCCGGGCTTTTCTACCTTCCCCTCGCACCCCATTCTCAAAAATGTAGTCAAATGTGGTCATTTCCACAGGCACCGGTTGCCGATTCCACTCCTCATCCCCGCAGTTTCGGCAGTCCTGGACTACGTTCGATTGTTTTCGAAAACGACCGACCCCACGCAGGCTTTTCCCAATCCCGCACCCATAAAATTGTGGGAAATGTTAAGTCGCACAACCTGTTGGCGCGAGGGAACGTGGCCTTGGCGACGACTAGCCAAAACCTCGCGTCAGGTCGTCGGTAGATGCCACGATCTTTGCAAATAATCCGCTCCCATCGCGTTGCCGATCGCATCGCCGCCGCCCGCGAATGGCTCGATAACGCCGCGTCCGCCGATGAAATCCTGGTCGTCGCGCCCAGCCGCGAGGCGGCCGACGATCTCGTGCGCGGCATCGCGGTCGCGCGCGGCGCGATCGCGGGTATCCATCGCCTCACCTTCAATCGCCTCGTCGGCCTGCTCGCCGGCGAGGCGATGGTCACCGCCGGGCTCGCCCCCGCCACCGACCTCGCCACCCAGGCCATCGCCGCGCGCGCGGTGTTCAATCTCAAGGATTCCGGCAAGCTCCAGCACTTCGCGCCCGTCGTAACTCTCCCGGGATTCGGCGAAGCCCTCGCCCGCACTATCGCGGAACTCCGCCTCAACGGAATCACTCCCGCGGCTCTCGAGCAGATCGCTCCCGCCGGACCCGAACTCGCCGCTCTCCTCGCGCGCTTTAATGAGGAGCTCGCCAGTGCGCGCCTCATCGATCGCGCTGCGATGTTTCAGCTCGCGATCGATGCGGTTCCGGCGAAGCCGCGCTTCACCGGGATACCGATCCTCTTGCTCGATGTCCCCATCGAAAGCGGCCGCGAATCCGACCTGGTCGCCGCTCTCGCCGCGCGAGCGCCGCGGTTCCTTGCGACCATCCCGGTCGGCGACGAACGCACCGCATCCACTCTCTCGAAGTCTCTTGGTTGCGCGATAACCGAACTAACCGTGGGCGACAAGGAACCCTCGTCGCTCTCTTCTTTGCAGCAATACTTGTTTGCCGGCGACCCTCCCGAGCGCCCGCTCGATGAAACCGTGACCGTCACGTCCGCTCCCGGCGAGATGCACGAATGCGTCGAGATCGCGCGCAAGATTTCGCGCGAAGCCGCTGCCGGCGTCCGCTTCGATCGAATCGCGGTCCTGCTGCGCGATCCGGTCCGCTACGTTCCGTATCTCCAGGAAGCGCTCGCGCGCGCCGGCATTCCCGCGCATTTCGCGCGCGAGGCGCGTCGTCCTCGCCCGGGCGGCCGCGCTCTTCTCGCACTGCTGGCGTGCAAGGCCGAAGATCTCTCCGCGCGTCGCTACGCAGAGTACCTCTCGCTCGCGCAAGTCCCGCTCGAAGACGCACCGCCCGCTGAAAACGGCGCACCTTCGTCCGACAGCGAACTCACTCCCCTTCGTCTCGCGCCCGAACTTGAACCTCCTGACGGCGCAACCACCGGCGACGATCTCGAAGCCGCCGAGCGCCCGGTTCGCGCGCCGTGGCGATGGGAACGGATGATCGTCGATGCGGCCGTGATCGGTAGCGCCGACCGCTGGAGGCGGCGTCTCGACGGGCTCGAAGCCGAGCTGCGCCGCCGGCGCGAAGGCGCCAAGGATGACGTCGATCGCGTAAAATCGCTCGATCACCAACTCGGCGATCTGGCCGACCTGAAGCGCGTGGCCCTCAAGCACATCGCGATGCTCGCTGCGATGCCCTCGCAGGCGACCTGGGGCGAATGGCTCGATCATCTGCGCGCGATCACCGCCGAGGCGATTCGCGATCGCAGCGCCGTGCTGGCGACGCTCGCGGAACTCGAGCCGATGGCTCCCGTCGGTCCCGTGCGTCTCGACGAAGTCCGGATGGTCCTGGCGGAGCGGCTCGCCCGTCTCGAGGATCGCCCCGCCCCGCGCCGCTATGGAGCCGTGATGGTCGCGCCGCCCCATCGGGCGCGCGGCATGTCCTTCGAGGTCGTTATCGTCCCCGGCCTGGCGGAGCGCGTCTTTCCGCAAAAGCTGATCGAAGATCCGATCCTGCCTGACGCCGCGCGTGTCGCAGCCGCTGCCGCCCTCAAGCGCAACGAAGACCGCGTCAGCGCCGAGCGCCTCGCACTGCGTATTGCCGCGGGCGCTGCGGAACGCCGCGTGATGTTCTCCTATCCGCGCATCGACATCGATCAGGGTCGCCCGCGCGTGCCTTCCTTCTATGCGCTCGAAATCCTTCGCGCCGCCGAGGGACGCCTGCCCGGCTTCGATGAACTCGCGCGCCGCGCCGCATGCGAACAGGCCACTCGCCTCGGCTGGCCCGCACCATCCGCGCCCGAGGAAGCTATAGATGAGGCAGAGTTCGATCTCGCGGTGCTCGACAAGCTCGTCGATGCAGACCCTGACACCACTCGCGGCACCGCGCGCTACCTGATCGATGCGAACGAATACCTGGGCCGCGCCCTGCGCGCCCGTGCGCGGCGATGGCTGCGGCGATGGACTCCCGCGGATGGCCTTGTCGATCCTGGGCCCGCCACCCTCGCCGCTCTCGAACCGCATCAGCTCGCCCACCGGCCCTACTCTCCGACCGCGCTGCAGCACTTCGCGGCCTGCCCTTATCGTTTCCTGCTCTATGCAATCCATCACCTCGAACCGCGCGAGGAGCCCGAAGCGATCGAGATAATCGATCCGCTGACGCGTGGCTCGCTGTTTCACGAGATTCAGTTCGACATCCTGACTGCCCTCAAGGCTGAAGGACTGCTCCCGCTCACCGCTGAAAATCTGCCGCGCGCCGAGACGATGCTCGATGAGAAAGTAAAGGCGGTCGCGGAGGCTCGCGAGGATGAACTTGCACCCGCGATCGAGCGCGTATGGCTCGATGGAATCGAGGAGATTCGCGCCGACCTCCGGGAATGGCTGCGCCGCTCCGCCGACGATCCCAACCGCTGGGTTCCTGACCGCTTCGAACTCGCGTTCGGCCTGAAGGATCGCGACCAGGTGGATCCCGCCAGCTCGCCGGAACCGATCGCCCTCGATGGCCTCAACGTGCGCGGTTCGATCGACCTCGTCGAAACCGCCGAGGGGCGCGGCCTGCGCGTCACCGACCACAAGACCGGCAAGGTGCGCGCCGAGAAAAGCTTCGTCATCGGCGGCGGCAAAATCCTCCAACCCGTCATCTATGCGCTCGCTGCCGAACACCTGCTCGGCGCGCGCGTCGAGGCCGGCCGCCTTTACTACTGCACTGCCGCCGGCGGCTACGAGGATCGCATCGCCACTATCGATGAAGAAGCGCGCACCGCCTTGCGCGACTTCGCATCGATTCTCTCGGGCGCGCTGAAGTCCGGCTTCCTGCCCGCCGCTCCCGATGAGGGCGAATGCCGATGGTGCGACTATCGGCGCATCTGCGGCCCGTACGAGGAGCGTCGCTCCGCGATCAAGCCTGACGCCAGGCTCAAGGAGTTGCGGACCCTCCGCGCGATGCGATGAACGCCGCCGCCACCTTCATCCCGACCGACCAGGACGTGCGCGATCGCATCCGCGGCGATCTCGATTCCACCATGGTCATCGAGGCCGCCGCGGGAACCGGCAAGACCAGCGCGCTCGTGAGCCGCATCGTGTCCGTCATCGCATCCGGCCGCGGCGAGTTGGGCAACATCGTCGCCGTGACCTTTACCGAAAAAGCCGCCGGCGAACTGAAGCTCAGGCTGCGCGAAGAGATCGAACGCGCGCGCAAGGATCCGGATCGCGACGAGACTTCGCGCAGGCGCCTCGATCTCGCCCTGCCGCAACTCGAAGAGGCGCGCATCGGCACTATCCATTCGTTCTGCGCCGATCTCCTGCGCGAACGGCCCGTGGAGGCGCGCGTCGATCCGATGTTCGACGTCGCCGCCGAGGATTCCTCCGATGCGATGTTCTCCGCGGCCTTCGATCAATGGTTCGAAGGCGTCCTGGCCGCTCCCGGCGAAGCCGTGCGCAGGTTGCTGCGGCGCCGCGATGCTGCAGAGCGCGAAGGCCCGCGCATCATCCTCCGCAACGCCGCCCGCCAGCTTCTCGACTGGCGCGACTTCGAAACGGTGTGGCAGCCACAGCCGTTCGATCGCGATCGCGAGATCGATGACCTCGTGGCCGAGGTGATCGCGCTGGGCGCCATCGCGCGCGAAGCCGCACCCGACGATTGGCTCGGCAAGAGCCTGGTCGACATCTCACGTCCGGTCTTCGAAGCTGTTCGCCTTGAGGCCGTGCGCAATCGCGACCACGATGCGCTCGAAGCTGTCCTGCTTCGCCTTCCGACCGGCAGGCGCTGGACATGGAAGGGCTTCGGCAACGCGATCGGCGGTATCGAGCGCGATCAAATCTTCGCGCGCCGCGCCGTGCTGCACGCACGGCTGGAGAAATTCCGCGAAGACGCAGGCGCCAACCTCGCACCCGAGCTGCGCCGCGAACTGTGGCCGATCATCGAAATCTACGAGGACATCAAGCAGCGCGCCGGCGCGCTCGACTTCCTCGACCTCCTGCTGGTTGCGCGCAACCTGGTCCGCGACAGCGCAACGGTGCGCGCCGAATTGCAGCGCCGCTATTCGCACATCTTCGTCGACGAGTTCCAGGATACCGACCCGCTCCAGGCGGAAATCATCATGCTGCTCGCGGCCGACGATCCCGCCGAGCAGGACTGGCATCGCGTGAAGCCGAAACCCGGCAAGCTGTTTATCGTTGGCGATCCCAAGCAATCGATTTACCGGTTTCGCCGCGCCGATGTCGCCCTCTACCAGGAAGTGAAGCGACAGCTCAAAGGCGCAGGCGCGACGCTCGACTACCTGACCGTCAGCTTCCGCGCGATTCCCGCGTTGCAAGCGAGCATCAATGCCGCCTTCGCTCCATTGATGAGCACCGACGGCCCGACCCATCCTGCGTACGCTCCTCTGGCGCCCGCGCGCGAAGATACCGACCAGCAGCCGGCGTTGGTCGCCCTGCCGGTGCCGGCGCCCTATGGCGACTTCGGCCGCGTCACCGATTGGGCGATCGAAGAATCGCTCCCCGATGCGATCGCGGCCTACGCCAGGTGGCTGGTCTACGAAAGCGGATGGACCGTGACCGAGCGCGAGAATCCCGACCGGCGCGTGCCCATTCGCCCGCGCCACATCTGTATCCTCTTTCGCCGCCTCAACTCGCACGGCCGCGATGTAACCCGTCCCTACCTGCGCGCGCTCGAGGCGCGTCATCTGCCGCACGTGCTCGTGAAGGGCGGCTCCTTCAACGAACGCGAGGAGGTCGAAGCGATTCGCAACCTGCTCGCCGCGGTCGAACGCCCCGACGACGACCTGGTCGTGTTCGCCACCATGCGCGGGCCCATCTTCGCGCTCGGCGATGACCTGCTGCTCGAATTTCACAAGCTGTGCGGCAGTCTTAACCTGTTCCGGAAATTGCCGGAAAAAGTGCCCGACCGGCTCGCGCCTGTCGTTCGCGCCCGCGAGCTCCTGCGCGATCTTCACCGCCGCCGCAACCGCCGGCCGATTGCCGAAACCATCGCCGATGCGCTCGGGCGTACGCGCGCCCACGCGGGAATCGCCATCTGGCCGACCGGCGACCAGGCCCTCGCCAACATCATGCGCTTGATGGATCAGGCGCGCCGCTACGAGGCGCGCAGCACCGCGACTTCGTTCCGCGGCTTCGTCGATGAGCTCGAGGAGCGCGCCTTGCGCGACGAGGCGAGCGAGACTCCGCTCGCCGAGGAAGGCACCGAGGGCGTGCGGATCATGACCGTGCATCGCGCCAAGGGCCTCGAGTTCCCGATCGTCATCCTGGCCGACATGACCTGCAAGGAAACCGTCGGCGAGCCGAGCCGCTTCGTAGATCCCGCCAATGGTCTGTGCGCTTTGCGGCTCGCTGGATGCTCCCCGCGCGAGCTGCTCGATCACTCAGACACTGAAAGTCGCCGCGACGAAGAGGAAGCAATCCGTCTCCTGTATGTTGCAACCACCCGCGCCCGCGACCTTTTGGTCGTGCCCGTCGTCGGCGATGAAGAACGGGAAGGATGGCTCAGTCGCCTGAACCCGGTTTTGTACCCGTCCACGACCGATTGGCGATCTCCGCTGACCAAACAGCCACCCGGCTCGCCCGAATTCGGCGAGGATAGCGTCGGCACGCGCCCCACTCGCGCACCCGGCCGCACCAAGTCCGTCGCCCCGGGGCTGCATCGCCCGAAGCAGGGCACGCAGCCGGTCGCATGGTGGGATCCTTCGCGACTCATACTTGATGTGCAGGAAGCGATGGGGCTGCGGCAGAGCAAGCTGCTGGAGGCCGACGAGAGCGGCATCGTCTCCAATCGCGGCAAGGAACTGCACGAAGCCTGGAAGAACAAACGCGATGCGGCGATCGCTGACGGTTCTCAACCGACCCTGCTCGTCGCGACCGCCACCGGACTCGCGCATTCACCCGTGTCCCCCGGTGGCGCTGACCAAGGCATTCGCGTCGAGCAGACCAGGCACGAGGCCAACCGCCCCGGCCGCGCCGCCTTCGGCCAACTGGTCCACGAAACGATCCTGCGCGTGCCGTTCAACGCATCGCGCGAGGAAATCCAGCGCGCCGCGAACTACGTCGCGCGCGTCATCGGTGCGAGCACTTCCGATGCGGACGCCGCGACGATCGCAGTGGAGCGCGCGCTCGCATCGCCAATCATGAAAGCCGCCGCCACGTCGCGGCGAGCGCATCGCGAGTATCCAATCCTGTTCAAGCTCGATGACGGCACGCTGGTGGAAGGCATCGCCGACCTCGCCTTCGAGTCCGGCGCAAATGGCAGCGCGCAATGGACCATCGTGGACTTCAAAACCGACCGCGACCTCACCCCGTACCTCGACCAGTACCGCGCCCAGCTCCGCCTCTACGTCCAGGGCCTCCACCAAGCCACCAACTCCCCCGCCACCGGCGTCATCCTCTGGATCTGAACCTCAAAAGAAAATAGTGGAGAGGACCGCTATACCCGCCGACGATGCGGGCGTCCCCGCCCGTGCTACCAATTCCGTTCCTCAAGTCACCTGCACGCTTTCCTGTCGCACTCACGGACCCGCAGCCATTCCACGGCATTGCCCATCCCCCGCCAACTTGAAAGCATAACCACCCGTCAGCCTCGACAATCCGAAAGGGGATCCCGGATGCGCAAACATCTACCGGTTCTTCTTGCTGGCTTGCTATTCATCGCCCCGCTTGCCGCGTGCCACCATCCGAAACCACCCGCCGCCAAAGCAAAACCGCCCCAGAACATCGATGAGCTCAGGAAATCGATCGCCGAGATTCTTGCCCGTACGCATACGCCCGGCGTCGGAATCGCGCTGGTAACCAAAGATAAGGTCACTTGGGCTGGCGGTGTGGGCAAAGCCGATCTCACGAGCGGCCGCGATGTCGATGCCGACACGATGTTTCGCATCGGATCGATCACCAAGGGCTTCGTCTCGCTATCTCTCTTGCAGCTTCAGGAGAAAGGAAAAATCTCGCTGGACACTCCCGTCCACGACCTCGCGCCGGAAGTGCCAATCCATAACCCGTGGGCACCGACCGACCCCGTCCGCATCGCCAATCTGCTCGAACACACCGCGGGCTTCAACGATTTCCCGCCTGAGGAGCTATACGCGCTCGACGGCAACGAAAACGTGCCGCTGCTGGCGACCCTGCAAAAATATCCGGCGCCGCAGAATGTGCGATGGCGCCCCGGCAACTTCTACTCGTACTCGAATCCTGATTACGGAATCGCCGGGTATCTCCTGGAGAAGACCACCGGCCAGCCCTGCGCGGACTACATCGCAGCCAATATCCTGCGGCCTCTCGGCATGGCGCATTCCGATTTGCGCCTGACGCCGGAGGTCAAAGCTGCTCTTGCTCAGGGTTACGAATACGACCCGCCGCGGCCTGTTCCCTATCTGCCGATCCTTTTGCGCTCGGCCGGCGACATGAAGTCGTCGCCTAACGAGATGGCGCGGTTTGTCCGCATGATGCTCAATCGCGGCAGTCTCGATGGCGTAACCATCGTCAGCCCGGACTCGATCACGCGGATGGAAACCCCGGAGACCACGCTGGCATCAAGAAATGGCCTCAAGTACGGCTACGGACTCGGCAACAATGCGAATATCAGTCATTCGCTAATCGCTCATGGGCATAACGGCGGACTCGACGGCTTTCTGTCGGAGTACCAATATTTCCCGGATCAAGGCGTCGGGTATTTCTTCTCGATCAATTCTTCAGGCAGTGGCCCGGCCCTCAAGGACATCGGCGACCTGCTTTATGCATATGTCACCCGAGGTGCGACGCCGCCCTCCAAGCCTCCCAAAGTCTCCCTCGATCCCGGGATCGAACAGTCCGTCGGCCTGTACCAACTCGCGACCCCGCGGAACGAAGCGGCTCGCTTTGTCGGTGAACTCTTCTACACGGGATGGACCTACATCGACAAAGGCGAACTACTACGCCGCGGCCTCATTCCCGGGCCGCCCGAAAAGATGATCTACCTCGGCGATGGCCAGATTCGCGTCGCGGCTGAATCGGCCGCCAGTGGCGTGTATTGCAAAGGTCCGGAAGGCGAAACGTACGGCACCGGACCCTTGGCCACTTTCCAGCGAGTCAACCCGGTCTGGCCGGTGATCCGAACGCTCATCATGGCGGTCGTCCTGCTCCTGATGGCCACTTCGATCCTGTTCGCGATCGTATGGGTTCCGCGCAAACTCCTCGGCCGCTTGCGCGGCGTACCGCACCTGTCGGTTCGTGCCCTGCCACTCCTCGCAACGCTAACCTTGCTCGCGATTCAATGGAGGGTTCAGGATCAACCCGCGATTGTGCTGGCGCGTCCGGACTCGGTTACGATTTCCATCCTCTTGCTCACTGTCCTGTTCCCCGTTCTTTCGGTCGCCGCTCTGCTGGTCGCTGTGCGGTCGTGGCGGTTCCAGATTAATCGCGCCGTGCGAATTCATTCCCTGCTGGTCGCGATCGCGTGTTGCACTGTCACCTGGTACTTGGCCTACTGGGGTATGATTGGTCTTCGCATCTGGGCAATATGATTAGTATCCGGTTGCGCGCGTAATCCTTGTGCCCAGTCCCAATCAGAATCTCCTCGTAATCGGCTACGGTTCGCTGCTCAGCGGCTACGGCTTGCTCGCGGTACGGCGCGGCGGCGGCAGCAAGCTGGTCGCGATCGACGCCGAACCTGCCATCGTCCTGAATGCGCGCCGTGGCCTCGCCAAGCCATCCAGCCACGGCAACTACCTGGCGATGGATCTCGAGCCGATCGATGCCGACTCGCCGATCACCGCGCGCGCCGGCCTTGCGGAATCCGATGGCCCCGGTTTCGGCGCGGTTCTGCTGACCTTCGATCGTTCGCAAGCGCCGCTGATTTCCCGGCGCGAGGAATACAGCCCCGAGGCCTTCATGCGCCTGCTCGATCACGCTGATCGCGCGGCACTTCCCCTCGGCTCGTTCCTGCTGAATATCGCGCGTGACACCGGCTTCAACCTGCTGGAGTATCGCCGCGCGCTGCGCGATCTCCTCGGCTACACCTCGCCGGGATACGTCTTTCATCCCCTGCCGCTCGAGGACGGGCGCGTCGCCATCGTCGCGATCGGCTCCGGCTACGAGGGCAGCGGCGATCCGGCCGTGACCTCCGCCCGGCGCAAGTATGGAATCGATCGCCTGCACGATTTTGGATCGGCACTCGAAATAACCTCGCTCGCGCTCGACCGCCCTGGCCAGATTGGCTACTTCGCCGAATGCCTGCTCGGGGCGATGCATGGTCTTGCGATGGAAGACCTGATGGCCGGCTTCGAACCCGATGCGCCGTGGGCAGGCGACCTGGCGCGGCGCGTCGCTGACGTGATGCGCCACGAAGAGAGTCACTTCCTCGATGCGACCTCGATGGCGACCGAAAACTATCGCCGGCGGTTCGGCACACGCGGGCGCCATCCGAGTCTCGACGCGCTTCTCAGGCTTGCGCCCGTGGAGTAAACAATCCACCAGTGTCTTCCCAATTTTCGATTCACGTCGCCAAGGAAAACCTGAAATTTTCCGCGGCGCACTTTATCGCCTATCCCGGTTTTCGCGAGGCGCTGCACGGCCACAACTACCAGGTCGGGGTCCGCGTCGAGGGCAACCTGACCGGTACGGGCTATGTCGTCGATTTCGGGTTGATCAAGAAACTGACGAAGGAGATCGTCGATCGCATCGACGAACACACCATCATACCGGTCCGCAGCGACTGCCTCGTGATCGATGAGATCGCCGGCGGCAAGGTCCGCGTGCGCTACGAGAACGATGAGTTCATCCTGCCGGCGAAGGACGTATTCCTCGCTCCGATCGTCCATAGCTCGGCCGAGGAACTCGCGCGCTACCTTTGGGACGAACTCCATTCCGCGTTGAAAGCGCGCGGCGCCCTGGCTGACGTCACCGCGATGGAGATTTCCGTTGCCGAAGGTCCCGGCCAGGCCGCCATTTTTCGGCGCGATACCGGGCAGTCCGGATGACACCTTGTTGGCCCACACCCGGCGTGAGAAGATTTGAAATCCTTCTCCCGAAGGGGCGCCGGATGAGGGTCGTTTCGGTCTTGAGGAAATAGTCTTGAGCAGTTTTGAAAAGGCGGGCTCGCAATTCAAGCAGGCCCAGGTCGAAGATCCGGGAGGGATCGAGAGAGTCCTCGTCGGCCAGCATCCTGCAATCGTCAAGCTCCGCGCGCTCATCGAGAAGGTCGCGCCCAGTGACGTCACCGTCCTCATCACCGGCGAAAGCGGAGTCGGCAAAGAAGTGGTCGCGCGCGCGATCCATGAGATGTCGCCGCGGCGCGATCGCCCGTTCATCCCCGTCAATTGCGCCGCAATCCCGCGAGATCTGCTCGAATCCGAGATGTTCGGGCATGAGCGCGGCGCCTTCACCGGAGCGGCCGGCTCGCGCCAGGGCCTCTTTTCCGCGGCCGCGGGCGGCACCATCTTGCTCGACGAAATCGGCGAGATGCCGATGGACCTGCAGGCGAAGCTGCTGCGCGTGCTCGAAGACGGCGAACTGCGCCCGGTCGGTTCCGATCGAACCACCAAGGTCGATGTCCGCGTGATCGCCGCCAGTAATCTCGACCTCGCCGCGTCGGTGCGCCGGGGCGCCTTCCGTGAAGACCTCTTCTACCGTCTCCAGGTGGTACCGATCGTCGTTCCGCCCCTTCGCGAACGCCGCACCGATATCCCGGTACTCGTTGACCACTTCCTGGAACGCATCCAGCGGCGCAATCCCGACCGCAAGATCTCCGTCAGCCGCGAGGCCATGGTCCATCTGTGGTCTTACGATTGGCCCGGCAACGTTCGCGAGCTCGAGAACATGGTCGAGCGGCTCGCAATCCTGTGCGAGGACTCAGTCATCGACACTCCCATTCTTCCCGCGGCGCTGATTTCGAAGTCGCGTCCGGCGGTAATCGAGATTCCCGCGAGCCTGCCTCCCGGCGGCGTCAACCTGCCGAGGCTGGTGCGCGACCTGGAAGGAAGATTGATCAACGATGCCCTCAAGCAGACCGGCGGCAACAAGCAGGCCGCCGCCAAGCTGCTCGGGCTCAAGCGAACGACCTTTGCGGCCAAACTCCGGCGCTGCGGCGTGATCGCGCCGGGACCCTCGGACGAAAACGAGGAGAACTGAACTCTTCGCGAAACCGCTATGGATCAGGAAAACCGCTCAGCGCAAATAATGGTGGTTGACGACGATCCCGATACCGCATCCATCCTGGTGCGGCATCTCGAGCGCGAAGGCTTCGTTCCGATCGAAGCCAACTCCGGCGCCGATTGTCTGCGCCTGGTTCGTGAGAAGAGCGTCGACGTCATTCTGCTCGACCTGATGATGCCGGACATGGATGGCTTCCAGATCTGCAAGGCGCTGAAAGAAAATCCCGCCACCGCGGAAATCCCGGTCGTCCTCATCACGGCGCGCGATGATATGGAAGCGCGCGCCGAGGGTATCCGGCTCGGTGTCGATGATTTCCTCGCCAAGCCCTTCTCACGTCGCCAGCTCGCCGCCTGTATCCGCGCGCAGCTCGAGATCGTCGCGACCGAGCGCAAAACGACCGATACGCTCAGCCGCATCGAGGGCCGCGACGGCGGATCGAAAGACTGAACGCGCGAAACATGGCGCAGTCAGTCTCTTGCACCATCGCGTATTGCGCTGGGCATCCGCCTGTGACTACACATAATTGCACGCCCGTTTCGTGGTTCCAGTCGTGCGATTGATTCAAAACCACGAAGTCGGCGCGAGTCTGCGAGCGCAGCGCGCCAGCGCTCGCGAGGCGGAGCGTTAGCGGAGTCGAGCGACCAAAAGGAGGACCGTACGATGAATGGGGAAGCAGGCCAACAGAGCAAGCCTATCGCCGCGCTGACCTACATCGGTTTCTTCGTGACCGGAATAATCTTCCTCTACCTCGAACCCTACAATCAGGACGAATTCGTTCGTTTCCACGCACGCCAGTCGATTGGTTTCTCGGTCGCCTGGTTTGCGATCGAGATTGTTTTCGGAGTGTTCATCGCGGTCCTGCCGCTCGCTCTCGGCCACTTGCTCAGCGGCATCCAGATGCTGATCAACCTGGGCCTCGCAGTCTTCTGGGTTTTCCTGATGTACAAGGCGTACACCGGCGAGCGCTATCGCATCCCGGAGCTGTCCGACATCATCGACAACATCGCCGGCCAATCCGCCGCCCACTAAGCCCTCCTCTGAAGTTCTTCTCCCGGTGGGAGAAGGCGGCGAGCTAGCGAGCCGTCCTGCGCAGCAACGCGGCGAATGGATCCTCTGCGCGTTTCCTGACGCCGGATGAAGGTCGCTCGAATATCCCCTACCGCTTTCCCGCCGCCTGCTTACCGCCGATAGCCGCGACCGGCTGTTCGTCCGCAGCATGATCTTCATCCGCGCTCGCCGGCGGAGAAATCGGCTGGATATTCGCGGTCCCCGGCGCGACCAGCGTCAAGCCCGGCTCCCGCTTGATCGCATCCAGCACCCGCCGCGATACCTCGTCGGCAATCTGCACCGCCGTGCGCACATCGGCGGGATAGCGCACGATCATATCCAGCCCCGCCGAGGTCAGTTGCAGCCGCGACTGCGGGCGCGGCGACTCCAGCAACACGTGCAGGTCCGCCTCGAGATAGCGGAAATCGCGCTGCACGCGATCGCGATAGCGCGAGAACACCTCGTCGATCGCATCGACCACCCGCTTCTCCGCCAGGCGGTAGTCGCAGTCCGGCGCCAGGGTCAGCTTGATTTCGTTCCACACGAATCCCATCCCCGGCGCCTGCTTGAAGAAGTTGCCGTTGGGCTGGAACACTACCGCGTTGGAATAAACCACCACTCGTCCGGTCGGCTGCCGATCCTGCTGGCTCAGTTCCATCAGCGTCAGTTTCACCAGCCCAATGCTGATCACGTCACCGACCGTGTTGCCGATCTGCACGCGATCCCCCACCCGGATTCCGAATTTGCCGATCAGGAAGAAGTATCCCGCCACCGAGAGAATCACGTTCTGCAGCGCCAGCGCGATGCCCGCCGCGGCGAATCCAGCGATCGTCGCGATCGAACCCAGCTCGGTGGCGAAGTTGATTACGATGACGAATGCGATCAGCACCCAGAAGAGGGGATCGCTGAGTTGTTGAAGTTGACGGCGGCGCTGCGGCTCGCTGACGAAACGATCGATGAGCCGTCGTGACAAAGCTTTTCCGGCAATTACCAGCGCCAGCAGTCCGAACAATGTCGCGAGCCGCACCAACAGGTCGCGCAACACGCGCGAGGAATATCGATCGACTGAGCTCTGCCAGCGCGCCAGGTTCTCCTTGTAGAGCGAGAGCTGGACTTCCTGCTTGTCGAGCGGAGCAACCACCGCGAAAGCCAGGTCGTGAAGATCGACCAGGCGCTTGTACTCCGCGGTGTGACTGTTGATCACGGCGGGATCGGAGCTCTCGGTCTTGCTGAGCTCCGCACCGCGCTTGCCGATCTCGCCGAGCAGGTGACCTGCGGGACTCCTGAATTGCTCGATCTTGCCGATGAAGCTGTCGATGGCGCTTGCGGAATCGCGCAGCACCTTCGAATCGCCGCTTAGTTCGAAGTACACCGCGAACAGGCCCAGAATGCCGTGCGACTCCTGGTCCAGCTTCTGCGTCGCCGCATCCGCAAGGGCCGCGGTGCTCTTGGCCTTGTCCGGCGTCGCGACCGCCTGTTGAAGCTGATCGATTTGCGCCACGATCCCCGAAGCGGCCCGGTCCGCCGTCGTCAGGCCATTCGCGTACTGAAGCATCGACTTGATCGCGTCCACGCGCCCCTGCGCGAGTCCTACTTCGCCCTGTGCGCTCGCGATTTGGGCCGAGATAGTTGCCCGCTGGCTCTTGGGCGCCTTCGCGAGTTGGGCCTGCAGATCATTCACCCGGCGTTGCGACTCGGCGAGCTTCGCCTGGGCATCGTTCATTCGATTGGCGAGGTTGCGGATTATCGGCGACTCATCCGCGGCCGACTCCACGCGCTCTGACAGCTTCGCCTTCCCATTGAGCGCAACCTGCGCGCGAGCCGCATCGAAAGCCAGGTCCAGGACTTCCTTGGCAATTTGCTGATCGGTCGCGTAGAACAACACCTCTTCCGGATGATCGACCAGCTGCGCTTCGGTCGCCTGGTGCCGATACCAGCTGATCACATCGCTGAGGTAGGTCGTGATGGTGGTATTGTTAACGAACCCGAGCCTGGCCGAGATCGTCGCACTGGCCGCCGGGGCCGCGGCTGACGGCGATGCGCTGGCGGCGCGAGTCGTTCCCGTTGGCGCGACCAGCGAGGTCATCATCGCGAAGACCGCCAACAGGCCTGCGCCTCGATGAAGCATTCCTCGCGATCTGCCGACGATCCGCGACTTTGACCGCGCCCTTCGCACCATCAAAAACCCTATCACGCATGCTGCGCGGGTTCGATCTGTAGTTCCGGTCGATGAAAAGGAAAGGTTAGTCCAGCGCGACTTCGAGCGATTCGACTCGCACGCCGTCGCGTTCAAAACGAATCACGAGTTGGCACCCACTCGTCTTGACCGTGAGCGCCCACGATCCCGGACCGCGTAGCGCCGCGGTCATTTCGTCCACCTCGTCGCCCTTGAGCCGGGCCAGCGCGGTGTTCAACTCGCGCAGCGATTGCGCGATTTCCCTGCCGCGCGGGGTCTTCTGGAACAGCGCGTTGAGTGAGACCTCGGCGCCCGGGCCGAACAGCCGGCGGATTCGCCCGCTCTGCAGCGCAACTTCCACGATCGTACCGAGGCGGGCCTGATGCTCCGCCGGAATCTCCGTCGCTTCAACCGCCGTCTTCAGCGCGAGGTAGCTGGCTCGCGCCGCCACGTCGCTGGTCGCATCGATGAAGGCCTGGATTTGCGGGATCAGCAGATCGCGCTGCAGCGTATCGAGCTTGAGAATGTCTTGCGGATTGCCTTCGTCGCTCATAAGAGAGGGAGCTTCCGCAATCGGCGATCAGCGGAGCATCTTGTCTGCGAAATCAGCCTGCCTCCCGAAGCCCTCGTAGGGAGGCGGATTTCGTATTTTTAGTGCTTTGCGCCCGCGCCGTTCTTTGCGCCGAGCAGCGCGGCGAGCTCATGCTCAAAGCCGCCGGTCTCGATCGCACAGTGCATCCCGCATTCTTTCGGTGCACCCGTCTCCCACCACCATCGGCCCGCCCGCGGATCCTGCCCCTCACCCACCGCGCGCGTGCACGGAGCGCATCCGATTGACTTGTAACCCTTGTCGTAAAGCGAGTTGTACGGAACGTCGTTGGCCCGGATGTAGTCCCAGACCTCGTCATCCATCCAGTCCGCCAGCGGCGCGAACTTCACGATGCCGCCGTGGTCGTGGTCGATTTCGATCTTGCGGATGTTGGATCGTGTCGCCCACTGGTCGCGCCGCAGCCCCGTTACCCACGCACTGTAATTTGCCAGCGCGCGCCGCAGCGGCAACACCTTGCGCACCTGGCAGCAAAGCAGGCGGAGGTTGATGTCGTTGTAGAAGAGATTGTTGCCGTGACGCGTGACCATCTTCTGCACGACTTCGGTGTCGGGCATGAAGGTCTCGACGTTGATTCCGTAGCGCACCCGGATCTTGTCGATCAGGTCGTAGGTCTCCTGCGGCGTACGGCCGGTGTCGATCGTGAACACGCGGATTCTCGGATCGATCTTGTGCGCCATGTCGATCAGCGCGCAGCCCTCGGCCTGGAAGCTGGAACAGATCGCCAGCTCGCGTCCGAACCGATCGATCGCCCACGCCAGGACTTCCTGCGGAGTCTTGTCGTCAAGCTCGATCGCGATCTCGCCCGCTTCCAGCTCGTCCATCAGGATGCTTGGCTTCGGAAATTCCAGTGCGTGTTCCACGGCTGTCTCGCTTTCGATGGCCAACGCTATGCGGCCGCTTCGGCGCCGCTCGATTTCGTTCCTTCCGCAATCGCGGTCAAATCCTGGTCGGAAGTTCGCACGCAAAATCGCGTGAACGATTCGCCCGGCTCGCGGCGCTCCAGGTAGCCGCCAAACAGCCGCGAAACGTAATCTTCTATTCGCTCCGACGGGATGCGCCTCAGCACCGGTTTGCCGATTGCGGCGTCGCGTCCCAAACCCCCGCGCAGGATGATGTCGAACGCCTCCAGCGGCTCACCGGTCGCGGTTCTGCTGGTGGTGCCTTGCAGCCCGATGTCCCCGGTCCAGTGCTGCGCGCACGCGTGCGGGCATCCGTCGAGGTTGAGCTTCAGGCCCGCGACCCGGTCGCCGTAGTCCTTCACCAGGCGCTCGATGACGGTCGCGAGCTTTTCCTTGGTCGGCGTGACGGCGTAGTTGCAATGCGGATCGCCGATACATCCGATGGACGATGCGTACAAACCATTGGCGCTGAGCGGAAATCCGATTTCGCCGACGCGCGCGATGGTGCTCTCCAGCTCCGCCGAGGGAATGCCGGTGACGATGAAATTCTGGCGGCGGGTCAGGCGAATGTCACCGCCAAGTTCCTCTGCCACCGCCGCGATCTCCCGCATCTGCTTGCCGCTCATCAGGCCGAGGTAAACCGGGAAGCCCACGTAATGGCGTCCCGGCTCCTTCTGCTCGTGGATGCCCATGTGGTCGCTTTCTTCGTCGGCGAGCGGAAGCTCCGCGAGATTCTCCAGCGTGAACCCGAGCCGCGCCTCCACCATCCGGCGGAACTCCTCGGGACCATAGTCGTCGATCATGAACTTGAGCCGCGCCTTAACCCGCGAGATGCGATACTCGGTGGTCGAGCGCCATGTGTCGATAATCGCGCGCAGCACCGGGATCGCCTGGTCGCGCGCGATGAACACGCCCAGATGCCGCGAAAGACGCGGCGTCGATGACTGTCCGCCGCCGACGCGCACCGCGAAACCTTCGCGACCGTCTTTGACCATCGCAACCAGCGCGATGCAGTTGATCTCCGGCGCGTTACATTGGAACCGGCATGACGAAATCGTGATCTTGTGCTTGCGCGGGAGATCCGAATAGTCGGGGTTGCCGTAGAAGAACCCGGCCGCCTCGCTCACGAGTCCCGTAACATCGAACAGCTCGTCGTGATCGACGCCCGCTACCGGGCATCCCGTGATGTTGCGCACGACATCGCCACATCCTCCCATCGTGGTCAGCCCCACCGACTTGAGGCGGTCGAAGATCTCGGGAGCCTTGTCGAGCGTGATGTAGTGAAGCTGGATATTCTGGCGCGTCGTCAACTCGCCCTGGTCGCGGCCGTACTGCTCGGAGATCTCGCCAATCGCGCGCAGCCCCGCGGGTGACAGAATTCCGCTGGGGATTTTTACCCGCATCATGAAAGTGCCGATCTTGGGCTTGTCGTGGTACATCCCGAACCACTGCAACCGCACGATGTCCTCCTCGGGGAGTTTCTCGTACGGCGTGTCGACCAGCCGCTGCCACTGACCGCTGAGTTCGGTCGGAAAAAGCTCGCGCTTCAGGCGCTCAACCGAGTTGCGCTTGAGGACGAGATCCCATGATGGCGGCTCACGTTTCGGCACTACTGCTACCTTGCCTTCGAAAAGGTAACTTTGATGACTCTCTTAGTCAATTACTTATATGACTTAAGAGGTCCACTATTCACTAAATTCTGGATTTATGGTAGAAAAGCCTCAGAAAGACGATGAAATTCGGCGTCGGAGTAGACTACTCTCTAAAGGCTCTGCTCATGTTGGCGGAGCGTTACCCCGGTTCGGAACCTACCCGGGTGGAAGAGATTGCCGCATCGCAGGGCATTCCCGAGAACTACCTGCGCCGGCTCCTTATCGAGCTCAAGAGGGGCGGCTTGGTCGCCAGCCAAAAGGGTCCTAGTGGAGGTTACCTGCTCGCCCGCAGCCCCGCCCGCATCACGATGGCCGACGTGCTGGCGATCGTCGAAGGCGACTACTGCCCGGTAGATTGCCTGGAAGAGAGCGGAAGCGCGCAATGCCCTAAAGGCGCGCCGTGTCCGATGCGCGACGTATGGCGCGACGTCCGGGAATCGGTCAATGTGATCTTGGGGCGCGCGACGCTGCAATCGCTGGCAGACAAACGCAAGACCGCGATTAACTACAGTATCTAGGGACGGACTTGAACCCTCATTTCCACGCGTCGATGAATTCGCACAGCAAGTATCGCGGCCGGCCCACGATGCTCGATGCGCTCGGCGAGTTCCGCGTCCCCCTGGAAGCCACGATGCTGTGGCTGCATGCGTTCACCTATCCATGGCCGCACGCCGAGCCCGGCAAGGGCAAGCTCGTGATGTTCATTCCCGGCTTCATGGCGGGCGACGTCACCCTCGCGCCGATGGCGAACTTCTGCCGCATGATGGGTCATCGTGCGGTCACCTCCGGCATCTGGTCCAATTCCGATTGCCCCCGGGAAGCACTGGAGCACTTGACCAAGCGGCTCACCCAGGTGACCGATCGTCATCACGGTCCGGTAGTGGTGATTGGCCAGAGCCTTGGTGGCGTTTACGCGCGCGAGCTGGGCCATCGTCATCCCGATCGCATCGAGCGCGTAATCACCCTTGGTTCCCCGCTGGGTCCGATACGCGAAGCTGCGAATATCCTCGTGCAGGCTGTCGCCCGCTCGGTCGCGAGAGTCAGGGGCAAGGCCGAGGGATGCCTCAGCGAGTCGTGTTCATGCGGACTCTCGATGTCGAACCGGCATCCGGCGAAGGTTCCGACCACCGTCGTCTACTCGCGCACCGACGGCGTCGTGAACTGGCAGAGCTGCCTCGATCGCAGCGGCTCCCCGATGGTCGAGAATGTCGAGGTGATGTCGAGTCACGTCGGCATGGCGGTCAATCCCGAGGTCTACAAGATCGTAGCCTCCCGCCTCGTTTTGCCCGCCAACTAGCGCATCCACAGATTGCGCAGATTCCGGGTCTGCGTGAATCTGCAAATCTGCCGATTTCTGTTCTTAGGCCTTTCCGTACACCGGCACTACCGCGCCCGACGTCACCCGGCAGTCTTCCGAGCACAGGTACGCAATCGTCGCCGCGATATCTTCGGGCTTCACCCAGTTCTCGTGCTTCGCTTTCGGCATCGCCTTGCGATTCGCCTCGGTGTCGATCGTGCTCGGCGCGATCGCATTTACCAGAACATTGTCCGGCAACAGTTCCTCGGCCAGCGATGAGGTAAACGTCGCAATCGCGCCCTTCGCCACCGCGTACGCCGCAAAGTCGCCCGCACCGCTCAGTCCGCTGCGCGATGTCACCGACACGATTCGCCCGTACTTGTTCTTCTGCATCACGGGGGCGACCGCGCGGCACATCAGGAACGTCGGCTTGAGATTGAGATCGAACATCGACTGCCATTCCTCGGCGGTCGTCTCGCTTATCGGCTTGCCGCCCCAGAAGCCGCCGACGAGGTTGGCCAGGATATCCACCCGCCCGAAGCGCTTGGCCACACTGTCGACAAATCGCGCGGCTTCGCCTTCGTCGCCGACGTTGGCGCGCGCCAGCATCAGCTGATCGTTCGGGAACCTGGTGCCGAGCCGGCTTCGCAGCAGCGGCACTTCGGCCTCGACAATCCACGGCACCGCCACCTTCGCACCGGCGGTCAGAAATTGTTCGACGGCCGCGCGGCCGAGCGCACCCGTGCCGCCCGTAATGATCGCAACTTTGTCTTCCAGCTTTTCCATGCCGCGGATCTTAGTTCCGTCGCCTTGGAAAAGAGAAGCGCGCGAATCGGTTCCCCTCTCCCGCTACTTCGCGGGAGAGGGTCAGGGCCAGGGTGCTGAAATCTTCGCTATTTCAAATTCTGGTTGGCGAACTCCCAGTTCACCAGGCTCCAGAATGCTTCGACATACTTCGCGCGCGCATTGCGATAGTCGATATAGTAAGCGTGCTCCCACACGTCGCAGGTGAGAATCGGCGTGTTGGCGCCGGTGATCGGGCACCCCGCATCGTGCGTGGCTTCGATCGCCAGCGAGCCGTCGCTCTTCTTCACCAGCCAGGCCCATCCGCTGCCGAAATGCGTCGTCGCCGCTTCGCTGAACTTCTTCTTGAAATCCTCGAAGCTGCCGAACGCCTTCTTGATTCCGTCCGCCACCGGGCCCCTGGGCTCGCCACCCGCCTTCGGCGCCAGGCTCTTCCAGTAGAAGCTGTGATTGAAATGCTGCGCGGAGTTGTTGAACAGGCCGCCGGCCGGCGCGCTCTTGATAATCTCCTCGACTGATTTGTTCTCGTTCGGCGTTCCTTTGACGAGATTGTTGAGATTCGTGACGTAAGTCGCGTGATGCTTCCCGTGATGGTACTCGAGAGTCTCGGCGGAAATGTGAGGCTTCAGCGCGTCCATCGCGTACGGAAGTGCGGGCAGTTCGAAGGCCATGTGAATGATCCTTTCTCCGCGTGAAATGGGGCGAGCGCCCCAACCAACAAGCGGGGTTTCGCAACGACGTGGTCGTTGGCTGAGGTTGAAACGAGGTGAACTACTTACAACTCAACTTATTGTACGCGCCGTCTTCGCGTGCACGCAAGAAAGAATGGACGCCGGAATGTCTCTCATCGCCAATCCCTTTCATTGTCAAATGCGAATCAAACCGCAGCCTTACGGTAGAGCGGGCGACTGCATAAGCATTGTTACTTGCCTTTAGATGCCGGCGTACTGGCGAGGCCGTGCTGACCCCCCAATTGCAAAATGTCTTATGAAGAGTAAAAGAATTCCTTAACGTCCACTTTAGCCGGAGTGTCTCTCACGGGAGGGGGAAACTAATGGAAGACCTGGTGCTGATACTTCTGCGATGGCTGCATTTTCTCTTCGGCATCACCTGGATCGGACTCTTGTACTACTTCAATTTCGTTCAGACTCCATTCTTCGCGGAGACCGAACCGCCCGTTCGCAGCGGCGCCCAGCAGAAACTCCTGCCTCGCGCGCTGTGGTGGTTCAGATGGGGAGCGATGGGCACCGTCATCTTCGGCCTCATCTACCTTCTCATGTGGTGGAACCGCATCGGCTTTTCCTTCACCCCGTGGACGGTCGCCATCTTCACCGGCGGCGCCATGGGCATCATCATGTGGGCGAACGTATGGTTCGTCATCTGGCCCAATCAGAAGATCGTAATCGCCAACGCTATCGCCACCGCGGGTGGCCAGTCTGCCAATCCCGCGGCGGCTCCTGCCGGGCGGCGCGGCGCGCTCGCGTCGCGGACCAATACGCTGTTCAGCATCCCGATGCTCTTTTTCATGGGCGCCGCGAGTCACTACAGCCTGTTCAGCGAGGCGACCCCCGGCGGCCTGATTGGATGGGTGGTCATAGCCGGCGCCGTAATCCTGCTGGTCGAACTCAACGCCCTCATCGGCGCGCAGGGCACGACCAAGAAGCCGCTCGACTCGATTTCCGGCACGATCTGGTCGGGTCTTATCCTCTGGATCGTCCTGGTCGCGATCATCAAGGTAACCCTCGGCTGAACGCCGCGGAGGGCGTCATCCCGAGCGTGTGAGTGAACCGAACTCGCGAGGGATCCCGGACAGCGTCGCGCGCTTGGCGCGCGGCGCCGGTTCCGGTTCTTTGACCGTGAAGCGCTTCCTACCGGCCTTGGTCTTGCTGCTTCGCGGCAGCCAGGAACGCGTATAAATCGCCGATGTGATTCTTGAGCTGCGGGAACGCGCGCATCGCGTGCGTCTTTCGCTGCGGCGTGTATCCGGGCGGATACGCCAGGTGCAGCACGCGCGCTTCGAGCAGCGCCTCCGACGAACCCGCGATCGCGGGACCCTGCGAGCCCGGCAGGTTGGGATTCGGATTGTGGCACACGACGCAATTAGTCATGTAAACCATCCTGCCCTTCTCCACCGGATCGGGCGGTTTGGAATTACATGCCGCGAACAATGCTAGTGATGCGATCGAAAACGGGACCAGCCGGACCTTCATCGACGACTCGCTGATGCTGCCGCGTCCTCCCGCCCCGCTACAATTCCCGTCGCCCGCTCAGCGCACTCGTCAATGTCGCCGCATCGCTGTATTCGAGATCGCCGCCCGCCGGCAGCCCGCGCGCCAGCCGTGTCGTTTTCACTCCCAGGGGCTTTAGCGCCCTGGCGATATAGAGCGCCGTCGCCTCGCCTTCCACCGTGGCATTGGTCGCGATTATTACCTCGCGCACCTGCGCCGGCGGACTGAGGCGCGCCAGCAATTCGTTGATCTTCACGTCCTCGGGTCCGATTCCATCGAGCGGCGACACCGCCCCATGCAGCACGTGGTAAACCCCGTTGAAGCTGCGCGCCCGCTCGATCGCCATCAGGTCCGCGGGCCCTTCCACCACGCAAATCACCTCGCGCTCGCGCGCGGGATCCTCGCATACCTGGCAGCGCGGGTTATCCGACAGCCCAAAGCAATCCGCGCACAGCCCGACGCGCTCTTTCATTTCGAGCAGCGATTCCGCCAGCGCGATCACCTGGTCGCGCGGACGATTGAGAAGATTGAACGCCAGCCGCGATGCGGTCTTCTCGCCGATGCCCGGCAGGCGCGAGAGTTCCTTCACCAGCCGCGTCATCGCGGGTGGCAGACCGTCCTGGCGTTTCAGATTCTCCGCCATCAGTCGTTGCCGAAACCGGGGATTTTGAGTCCGCCCAATGGCCCCAGCTTGCCCATCTCCTGCGCGACCATCTCTTGCGCGCGTTTCAGCCCCAGGTTGATCGCGACCACGATCAGGTCTTCCAGCATCGCCTTGTCGTTCGATGCGATCAGCGCCGGATCGATCTCGATTCTCCGCACCTGCATCGAGCCGTCCACGCTCACCCGTACCATTCCTCCGCCCGCATCCGCGCTGACGACCTGCGCCGCGGCCTGTTCCTGCACCGACTTGAGCTTCTCTTGCAGCTCCTGCGCCTTTTTCATCAGCGCGCCGAAATCGAGTTCTGCCACTTCACTGCTCCTTGCGCGCGGGACGAACTTCCACCAGCCGCGCCTCGAACGCATCGAAGATGCGGCGCATCCCCGGGTCCGAGTAGATTTCCGCGCGCTCGTCCGCCGATGACTTCGGGCCCGACGCCGATGGCTGCGTCTTGCCGTTCTCTTGCGGCGCACTTTCCGGCCCTGCCGATATTTTTACCGGCGGTGCGGTCGGCTCCGGCGGTGCCGCCGCATTCGATGCGGCCAGCTCGACCTTCATCGGTTTGCCGAAAAACTCGCCGGCCAACTCCGCCACCACCGCGCGATTGTCCGCCAGGTAGCGCACGTAGATATCGTTGCGCGGAAAGAGCGTCAGCGTGTCGTTCTCGATCGCGAGCGTCGCGCCCTGCTCCATGAATCCCGCCAACGCCGCTCGCCGGGTCCGGATGTGATTGCGAAAGTCGGGCAGGTCCGAGGCGGCCGCGGCCGGTCCTGAAGCGGGTGCCGCGACCGTTTTCGATGCCTCCGCTGCGGCGGGCGGCGGTCGCAAGGGCGCATCCGCCTTGACCTCACCCTTGATTGGCAGCCTGCGCGCCGCTCCTTGCCCTTCTGTCGTCGGGGCCCGCGCACTGCCGCCCCCACCCGACGATGACGACGGCGCAGGGCCTCGTGACGGCGCCGCTCCACCGCCCGCGCCGATCGCGCGGATCAATTCGTCCGCATCCATGACCGGCGCCAGCGATGCCATCCGCACCACCGCCATCTCGATGAGCAAATCCGGATACGGCGATTTGATGATCTCTTCCTGCGCGTCCGCCATCAGCCGGAACAGCCGCATCAGGTCGCGACTCGATGCGCTCCCGGCGATTCGCCGCAGTTCCTGCGCTTCGTGATCCGGCAGATCGTCGAGCGGACTCGGTCCGCCCTCGGCCGGCAGCTTGGCGACCGCGAGGTTGCGCAGCGTCTCCATCAGATCGCGCCCGAGCGATTCGAGATTGGCGCCCCGCGCCGCGAGCTCCCGAACCATCCGGAGCGCGGGCGCAGCTGAATGATCCAGCACCGCCTCGATTATCTTGAAGACGGTGGTCCGCGATGCGACCCCGAGCGATGCTGCCACTTCAGCTTCAGTGACTTTGCCGTCGGTCGTTGCAATTGCCGTCTCGAGCATCCGCTCCGCATCGCGCATGCTGCCGCCGGCCTCGCGCGCGAGCAGCCGCAACGCGGCTTCTTCCGCCGGAGTTCCCTCGCGCGATGCCAACTCGCGCAGCCGCTCGAAGATCGTGGTGAACGGGATGCGCCGGAAGTCGTAGCGTTGCAGCCGCGACAGAATCGTCTCGGGCATCTTCTGCGGCTCTGTCGTCGCGAGGATGAACTTGACGTGCGCCGGCGGCTCTTCCAGCGTCTTCAGCAGCGCGTTGAAAGCCTGGTCGGTGAGCTGGTGCGCCTCGTCGATGATGTAAATCTTGAAGCGGTCGCGCGCGGGCCGGTAGCTCAGGTTCTCGATAATCGCCCGCGCATCGTCGATTTTCCGATAAGTCGCGCCGTCGATTTCGCTTACGTCGAGCGCGCGCCCCGCGCGAATCTCGACGCAGGCCACGCATTCGCCGCACGGCTCCGGCGTCGGTCCGCGCTCGCAATTGAGGCAGCGCGCCAGGATGCGCGCGGCGGTGGTCTTGCCGACTCCGCGGATTCCCGTGAACAGGAACGCGTGCGCGATTCGCCCGCGCTTGAGCGCCTCGCTGAGCGTGCGCGTGACGTGCTCCTGCCCGACCAGCTCGCTGAAGCGTTCAGGACGCCATTTGCGCGCGAGCACCAGATGAGGAGGAGACGTTTCAGCCATCGACCAGTCTCTTACTAACGCTGCCCGTCGAATGATAGCCAGGCACCCCTGCGGCACAGGGAGATAGCCGGTACCGTTGCTTCCTTCCGGACCTGGCGGGGTTCGCGACCTTCCCTTGCGCAGGACCCGGCTATCAGCGGCGGGCAGCGTTGATACGAATCTCGGCGGCGGTTTCCCGAACGCCGCCCTATTACATTATCACACGACCCCGCATGCAATGTCTCGACCCCGGATTCTGTGGATGAGTTTTCGGAGGTTCTTCTCCCGAAAGGAGAAGGCGGCGCGCCGCGCGCCGGATGAGGGTCAACCGGAATGGTCACAAATGGCCGGAGATAAACCCTTCCCCTTTCAGGGGAAGGACGCCGCGCATCTTCTGCGCGGAGGAAAGGGACCTTGTTCAGCGCGCGGCGAAGCCCGCGCGATTAAGGAATCCGTCGGACGGCGGCAAAGAATCTCATCGGGTACAGGTAATCTTCGCCCGATTCATCGATGACGCGTACGTATCCTTCGCGCTCGGCAGCCCGGTCATAGAGTGCAACGTACATTTTCCGAGGTTCCAAATCCTCACAACCATCGGCGTGCACGCAGACCACCAGGCTGGTTTGCGCTGTCTGCGCTCTTGGAGACTTCATGGCTGACCGTCAACCATAGACACTGTTACGACCCGGTTATCCCGAGGATAGTGGCGCGCCATGCGAGCGATTGCTATCAAAGATCGAACCATGCCTGAAGTCCGCGACAAGATATCGCTCGGGCTCGTCCAGATGACCTGCTCTCCCGAGCCGCAAAAGAATCTCGATAAGGCCATCGCGCAGATCGAGGATGCGGCCCGCCGCGGCGCCCAGGTCATCTGTCTCCAGGAACTCTTCCGTTCCCAGTATCTCTGCCAGGTCGAAGACCCCAAGTATTTCGATCTCGCCGAACCGATCCCCGGCCCATCCACCGATGCGCTCGGCAAAATCGCCGCCGCGCGCAAGGTCGTCATCATCGCCTCCCTCTTCGAGCGCCGCGCCGCCGGCGTCTATCACAACACCGCGGCCGTCATCGGCGCGAACGGCGAAGTCATCGGGCGCTACCGCAAGATGCACATCCCCGACGACCCGCGTTACTACGAAAAATTCTACTTCACCCCCGGCGATCTCGATTTCGTCGCGCATCCCACGCCGTACGGATCGATGGGTGTGCTGGTGTGCTGGGATCAATGGTTCCCCGAAGCGGCGCGGCTCACCGCGATGGCCGGGGCGCAGGTGCTCTTCTATCCCACCGCCATCGGATGGTGGCACGGCGAGACCCCAGACGATCGCGTCAAGATGCTCGAAGCGTGGAAGACCATCCAGCGTTCCCACGCGATCGCCAACGGCGTGTACGTCGCAGTGGTGAACCGCACCGGAATCGAAGCCGACCTCGAATTCTGGGGATCGTCGTTCGTGGTCGACCCCTTCGGCGAAGTGATGGCGAGTGCCAGCGTCGATCGCGAAGAAACCCTGGTGGTCGAATGCGACCTCGGCAAGATCGAACGCACGCGCCGCAACTGGCCGTTCCTGCGCGACCGCCGCATCGACGCCTATGCAGATCTCACGCGCCGCTTCCGCTCCTAATCCCTCGCCCGTTCTTTCAACGGGAAAGTGCCGTGTGGCGCGGCGATTGCCGTCTTCTTGCAAGCGCCGTGACGCACGGGTGAGGGTGCCGCGTGCCTCCAATCTCTAACGATCATCGCCGGCGCCTCGCCGGCTACCGCATGCCGGCCGAATGGGACCCGCACCTCGCGACCTACATCGTATGGCCGCACAACCTCGATACCTGGCCCGGCAATTTCGATCCCATTCCCGGAATCTTCGCCAGGATGGCCGCCGCGATCGCGTCGTTCGAGCCGCTGCGCGTGTTGGTCAAACACGCCGACCATCTGGATCCCGTGCGCGCGATGATCGCCGAAGCCGCCCACGATGAGGCCACCATGGCGCGCATCGACATCTTCCATCTCGACACCAACGACTCCTGGATTCGCGACCACGGCCCCATCTTCGTGAACCGCATCGATGACGCCGACGGCCCCGGCCAAATCGCGCTCGATTGGAAGTTCAACTCCTGGGGTGAGAAGTACGGCGCGTTCGATCTCGACGATGTCGTCCCGCAAAAGCTCGCTTCTCGCTACGCCTTCGAGGTTATCGAGCCGGGAATCGTGCTCGAAGGTGGTTCGATCGAACCCAACGGCGCCGGCACCCTGATGACCACCGAGTCGTGCCTGCTGAACAAGAATCGCAATCCGCATCTCACGCGCGCCGAAATCGAGGACTATCTAAAGAGCTATCTCGGGATTACCAACGTGCTGTGGCTCGGCGATGGAATCGCGGGCGACGATACCGACGGGCATATCGATGACCTCGCGCGGTTCGTGAGCCGCGACACCGTCGTTACCGTCGTCGAAGACGACCCCGCCGACGTGAACTACGGCGTCCTGCAGGACAACCTGAAGCGGCTGCGCGAGATGCGCGATGAACAAGGCAGGCCGCTGAAGATCGAAACGCTCCCGATGCCGCGCCCGCTCGTGTACGACGGCACTCGCCTGCCCGCATCGTACGCCAACTTCTATATCGCCAACGGCGGAATCGTGATGCCCACCTTCGATTGTCCTGCCGATACCGCCGCATCCAGCACCCTGGCGCGGCTCTTCCCCGGCCGTCGCGTGATCGGAATCCCCGCAACCGAGCTGGTCTGGGGCCTCGGCGCGATCCACTGCCTGACTCAGCAACATCCGGCGCCCCCCGGATAGCGGCGCGGGCGACTTCTTACGCGGGGTCGCTCTGAACCAGCTCCAGGATGGTCCCGTCGGGATCCCGGAAGCACACGAAGCGTGAACTCCCTGCGCCCGGCGGCGACAGTCGCACCGGCTCCGAGAGAAAGCGAACTCCATGGTCTCTCAGGACCTTTACGTCCGCGTCGAGATCGCGCGTTGTGAAACAGATACGTGCGATACCCAGGTGGTACAGGTGTGGGTATGGAGGCGCATCATCGCGCGGTTCACGCCACTCGAGCAGATCGATCAGGGGTGCGTTCGGCGATCCCTCGAGCGCCAGCAACGCCCCGCGCGCCGTGTACGGGGGCATTCCCACCGCCGCCGACACTTCGGGGCTGCCCTTTTCAGGAACTTCCCAAACCACCTTGTAACCCAGGAGCGCGTAGAACTCGCGCGACCGTTCGAAATTTGAGCAATTCACGTTCACGTGAAAGACACCTGAAATATTCATCGCGTCACCCCGATGCGTTGTCGCGCGTACAGATACGCCGCAACCTGTACCGGCTGCAAATGGCCGAGGCCGGCCGCCGGGCCCGGATAGGCCCGCGTATCGCCGGTTCTCTTGCGCCCCTGGCGGCACAGGCTTTAGCCTGTGCCATCATGTCCGCGCTCCCATCGCCCGCCGACCTCGTCGATCTCAAGCGCTACCCGATAGACAACCTGTCCTCGCCGGCCGCGCGCGAACTGGCGCGCCATTGCCGCCGGCAACTCGATGAGACCGGCGCATGCGAGCTCCCCGACTTCCTCACCCCCGATGCGGTCGCGATGCTGGTCCGCGAAGGCGATGCGCTCTCGCCGCTCGCGTATCACAGCGTCGTCACCGGCACCGCCTACCTCGAGGTGCCCGACAAATCCTGGCCGGCCGACCATCCGCGCCGCCATTTCGATCAGACCTCCGTCGGAGTCATTGCCTACGATCAGTTTCCGGCCCATTCCGCGCTCCGTCGCCTTTACGAATGGGATGTGCTGATGGAATTCATCGCGGCCGCAATCGGCAAGGACCGCCTGCACCGCTATGCCGACCCGATGGGCGCGCTGAATCTCGCGGTCATGGGCGACGGCGAGCGCCTGCACTGGCACTACGATCAAACTGACTTCGTCACGTCGATCGCGCTGCGCGCTTCCGAGCGCGGCGGCGATTTCGAATACGTGCCGCTGATTCGCAGCGCCGGCGACGAGAACTACCCGCGCGTAAAGCAACTCTTCGACGGCTCGATGGAAGGCGTCGTGCGCGTTCCGATGAATCCAGGGACTCTCCTCCTCTTCGAAGGCCGCAATTCAATCCATCGAGTGACCCCCATCCATGGCAACACCACCCGCCTGGTCGCCCTGCTCGCCTACGACACCAAACCCGGCACGCGCAGCAGCAAAACCCTCCAAATGGCCCGCTACGGCCGCACCGCCTAGTCCTACCCACAACCAACGCCCACCAATGTCATCCTGAGGAGTGAGCAACGCGAGCGAACGAAGGACCTCGGACAGCTTCGCGCGCTTGGCGCGCGGAGCCGGTACCGGTTCCTGATTCGCAAACCACGCCCCGGTTGTACAAATTCCTTTGACATAAATGGCACTAGCAAAATCGGCCGATGAAAAAACGTCCTCAAAAGCCCGCTAGCCAACCCGTTACGCCCACCACCCGTCGCGAAACCGACCTCCTCGGCGACCTCGATATCCCCGCCGATGCCCTCTACGGCATCCACACGATCCGCGCGCTGCACAGCCTCACCTTCTCCGACCGCATCCTGAGCCACTACCCCACCTACCTCACCGCCCTCGCCACAGTGAAAAAAGCCGCCGCACGGGCCAACCGCGATGCCGCCGTGCTCCCTGCACGCCTCGCCCGCGCGATCGAGCGCGCCTGCGATACTCTGATTCAGGGCGACCACACCGATTCATTCCCGGTCGACCTGCTGGCCGGTGGCGGCGAGATCGCCGTGAACATGAACCTCAATGAGGTGATCGCCAACCTCGCCAACGAGTCTCTCGGCGCGCGCCCCGGCGACTATGCGCCGATTCATCCAAAGACCCACGTGAACGCATCGCAATCGACCGCCGACGTCTGCCACACCGCCGCGCGCATCGCGATTCTGCTTATGTGGGATGACCTCGAAACCGCACTGGATAGCTGCACCGCGACTCTCCGCGCCAAAGCCCGCGAGATGGCGTCGGTCACCACGATCGCGCGCACCTGCCTCCGCGATGCGGAACCGACCTCGCTCGGCGAATTCCTCGGCGGCCAGGCACAGGCCCTCAAGCGCCGCACGCGCGAACTCGCCCGCAGCATCGCGATGCTCCGGCTAATCAACCTCGGCGGCACCGCGATCGGTTCCGGCCGCGGCGCGCCGCCGCGCTATCGCGCCAAGGTCATCCGCTACCTGCGCGACTTCACCGGCATCGCGCTGCACACCCGCGCGAATCTCTACGATGCCGCCCAGAACCTCGATGACCTCGGCGAAGTGGCGGCCAAGCTCGGCCTGCTCGCCGAGGTGCTCATCAAGATCGCATCGGACCTGCGCCTGCTCTCATCGGGCCCCGAAGGCGGCTTCGGCGAATTGAATCTCCCCGCGGTGCAGGAAGGCTCGTCGTTCTTTCCGGGCAAGATCAATCCAGCCGTTCCCGAGACGATGCTCCAATGCTGCTTCCAGATCCTCGGCTGCGAACGCACGGTCCGTCTCGCCCTGGAACACGGCGAACTGAATCTGAACGTCTTCTCCGGCGCCGCCGTCGCGAACCTGTTTGACATGATCACGATGCTCCAGCGCGCCACCACGCTCTTCACCGACAATTGCCTGACCGGCCTCACCGCAAACGAAGAGCGCTGCCGCACTCTAGCCAAACCACGCTCCTGACTCCGGTCTCCCCTCCTTGTCCAAGGAGGGGACTAAGGAGAGGTGCAATGCTGGCATGCCACGCGCGCCCGGCTTCTCCCCCAGTGTGCGAATCGTTATCCAAGGAATCGTGGCGCGGGCGTCCCTGCCCGTGGATGACGCGCGGGCTTTTTGCCCGCGCCACCAATGAAAGGCCACAGGCTGGAAGCCTGTGCCACTCAGACCCGCGTCCCGCCCCCTCACGTCATCCTGAGCCGCAGGCGAAGGATCTCGCCCGGTCCTCCGGGCGTCTATTCCGCTTTCACAACTGCTCCAGCTACCCGATGCCGGTCTCGTCCTCGACGGAAAGCGCCAGAACTATGTCCGACGGAGTTATCAAGCCGGCGGGAGCGCCGTCGGAACCGATGACCAACACCAGGCGATGCCGCTGTTGCTGATTCATCAACCGGACCACTTCTCTCAAATCCGTGTCCTGGTCGACCTGCGCCAGATCGGGACGCGCGACCTCTCCAACCTTGATGCTGCCCCATCGTGAACCCGGGACCTGCGCGATTTCCCACAGCGAGATCGTTCCGACCGCCTGGTTGCCCTTGAGTACGGGATAAGCGGGATGCCGATTGTTGGCCGCGATGGTGGTGAAGAACTCCTGCAAAGTCGCATCCGCCTGCACGCCCACCATCTGCGTCTGCATAATCTCGCGCGCCCTGACTCCGATCGGCTGACTGAGTTTGGGCGCCTGCCGCAGACGCTGGCTGCCTGCCACCGATGCCTCGCCCGAAGCCGCGTAGGCGACGGCGGCGCCGATCAGGGTTGGAATAAGATAGGCGGGTGTTCCTGTCGTTTCGGCAACGAACACCACCGCAGCCAGCGGCGTCTTGTACCCGGCCGCGATGAACGCAGCCATCCCGATCGCGCAGTACAGGTCAACTGCCGGCGCGTGGACCACGGACTGGCCAAATACCCGTCCCAGCGATTCCCCCAGCAGCAGCAGCGGCACGAACATCGCCCCCACGCCCCCGCTGCCGAGCGTACAGAGGGAAGCCGCGGCCTTGGTGACAAAGAACATCAGCACGATCGTCGATGCATACCGGTTGGCCAGAAGGTTACGGACGACTTCGTAGTTCGGGCCCAGCGGAAGAAGCGGCCCTGAGTATACGGCCGCGAACCCGAGTCCGCACAGAACCACTCCCACTCCGCCCAACAGCAGCTTGACCGTATGTGGAATCGGCAGCTTGATCATGAAAGCGCGAAGTCTACGGAACGTAATCGAAAACACCATCGCGACCAGACCGCAGATCAACCCCAGCAATGCCGCCCAGGCGAGGTCCATGTTGTGGAATTTGAGCGTCTTGGAAAAAGCGAAAAGCGGCTCGGAGCCCAAGGTTGCCACCAGGGTTGAGTAGGCAACTACCGAGGCAATCAGCGAGGGCAGCAATGCTTCGTGCGCCAGGTCGTCCCGGAACGGCATCTCGAGCGCAAAAATCAATCCGGTAAGCGGGGCCCGGAAAACCGCGGCCAGGCCGGCAGCGGCACCGCTTATCAGCATCACCTGGCGATCTGCGCGGGTCACCCTGTGGCCGTGGAACTTGGTCCACAGCCACGATCCGGCTCCCGCGCCGGCGTAGATACTCGGACCTTCCAGCCCCACGCTGCCGCCGAAGCCGATCGTGGTCACCGAAGCCAGCATCTTTGGCCAGTAGGACTTGAGGTCTATGTCGCCGTGATGCTCATGGTAGGAGCGGATTACTTCATCGGTCGAATGCAGGTCGGGATCAGGGGTCAGGTACCGCATGATCAAACCGGTCATGCCGAATCCGGCCAGCACTCCGGGAATTATCAACCAGTGATTAGCGTAGTAGCGGGGCAGCAGATACGCCCAAACGCCGTCAAGGATTACCACTACTTCCAGAACGATAACGACGCCGGTCACGACGCCGATCAAAGGCGCAATCAGCAGCCACTTTCCGACATCGCGGGCATACGTTTCACTGAGATCGGCATGCACCACCGCAAAATACTTGCGAAGACGAGGATGACGCTCCCAAATGTGGGAATTCAAGAATTCCTGCGTGCTCACGCCTCAAGCCTGTTCCCGGGGCGACGATATTCCTCTTCGCTATAGCGCTCCAGAGTCCTCGTCACGACCCTTGCGGCCGACCGTCCCGCCGCGGTTGCGATCGGGAAAATGAACGCTCCTCAATTCGTCGATTTCGCGGCTTTATCCGAACTTCGAAGCAGCAGGATCGGACAGCCGGCGTACTGTACGACCCTCTCGGCGACGCTTCCAAAGAGAACGTGCGCCAGTCCGGTTCGCCCGTGCGTTGACATGACGATCAAGTTTGCGTCGACTTTTTTTGCGGCATCGACGATCGCCTGGTAAGGGGCGCCGAATTCCACCAGGGTTCGGCACTTGATACCGTCGGCAGCCACTTTTCCGCAGATTTCTTCCAGTCGCTCTTCCGCGGCCCGCGCTTGTTGTTCGAGAAGGCCTCCCGAGTCAGGCACCAGCAACGGCGATTCGTAGTTCCCGCGCTCGACGGCGGACATCAGGATGAGTTCGGCCCCGTACGGCCGGTTGAATTCAACCGCTTCATCGAGTGCTTTCATCGACGACTCTGAAAAATCGATCGGGACCAGGATTCTTTCAATCCGCATCACAATTGATTACTCCCCAGCCCTCTCAAGGAGACCAACGAGAAGCGCTACGTTGGTTCGCGAATCCGAAGAGTATGCGTCGTATGGGCGTTTTGCTTCAGCGCTTCTTCAGCTGGTATTTTCTCCAGCCGTCATTCTACGCCTGCAGTACTGATCGTTCACAACCACCGTGTTTACGCAGGCGTTATCGAACGATCCGATGCTGAAAGGCGCCGAGCGTCATCCTGACAACCAACGCCCGCGAGTTCGATGACATCGAGGAAGGGATCCGCGATATCCGGGTTGAGCCGACCAGAAGGCCATCGACCCACTCGTGCAGAGCAGAGATTCGATCGCAGAGCAGAAACGGCGAAAGTCGTGACGGGCGCGATAGTATTGCGCCAATCACGCGGATCGGTCAAATTTCCGCCAGTTTATTCGCTCCTGGCCGCCGCAGCCTCCGTCGTAACGAATTGTCAAAGGTAGCGAACCTTCGCTCCCGGCCGGCGGAGGCAACATGCAGTCCGTCTGCAAAGTCCATCCCTTCTTCGTACCATTCGATCGCCTGCCGCACTGATGTCTCGTCCTCTACATCGACATTAAACAAGCCCAGGATGGCCCGCAGTGCGGGAGCGATCGCCTCCCGTCGGGTCCGATAGGCGCTCCGCAGCACCCATTCGAGTTCGAGCAGGACGGTTTTGGGAATATAAATTCGGTTTTGTCTGCGCAAAAACGCCACCGCGCGAGCAGCCTGGGACCGGTCATCGTTGGTTATGATTCGGACCAGAACGTTGGTGTCGATTGCGGTCATTTGTGCAACCGAGCTTCGGCGGCGACCGCTTCATCCAGCTCCTTCAGGCTCTTCCTGGAACCCCGGTAGCCGATACAGCCTATGATCGACTCCCAGGTCCGTTCGGAGACCCGCGCTTTCGGCTTGAGCAAAACCCCTTCTTCTCCATCCTGTATGATGAATTCGGTGCCCGCCTTCCATCTATGGGACACCCTCAGAGACTTGGGAAGAACCACCTGGCCCTTGGTCGACAATTTTGTCGTCTGCTTCATGGTAAGATTGCCGGTAAGATTGTTTCAGATCTTCTCTCGCCCTGCAATCTCCCGCGTTTCTCCTTGTGGAGAGGTGGCGCGCCGCGCGCCGGATGAGGGGGACCAATCGAGCCGCGTGACATCGTAACCATCGCGGTGTAGGCGTACAGGACCATGCCCCGGGGATCAGCCAAAAGAGTCAACGACAAGAGCATCGCGCGCGCCGAGCACGTCATTCTCTGCATCAACCGCGGGTCGTCGTCGCTCAAGTTCTCGCTCTACCGGCTCGGCGCGAAAGAAGACCTTATCGCGAGCGGCGAGGTCGATCGCATCGGGATGCCCGGCTGCTCTATCAGGGTCAAAGACGGCGCAGGAAAACTGCTCCGGGAAGGCCCGTACGATTCTTCAGACAACCACGAGATCTTCGGCGCAATCTTCGCCGGCCTGCGCGAATACGGCCTGCCCGCGCCCGTCGCCGTCGGCCACCGGATCGTCCACGGCGGGCCGCATCATGTCGCTCCTGAGCGCGTCACGTCGAAGCTTGTCGCGGCGCTGCGCGAGATCGTGCCGTTCGCTCCGCTTCATCTGCCCAGCGCGATCGCCGCAATCGAGGCGATCGCCGCGCGCTTCCCCGGCCTGCCGCAGGTCACGTGCTTCGACACGGCGTTCCATCACACGATGCCCGAGACCGCCGCGCGGTTTCCGCTGGCGAGCGATCTCTGGAACGAGGGCGTCCGGCGCTACGGGTTCCACGGCCTGTCGTATGAATACATCGTCGATGCCCTCGGCAAGGCCGCGCGCGGGCGCGTGATAATCGCGCATCTCGGCAACGGCGCGAGCCTGGCCGCCGTCCGCGATGGCATTGGGGTCGATACCACCATGGGCTTCACCCCCACCGGCGGCCTCATGATGGGCACGCGCAGCGGGGACCTCGACCCCGGCCTGATGCTCTATCTTATAAATGAGAAGCACTACGATGCCGCGAAGCTCGAAGATGCCGTCAATCACGCCGCGGGATTGCTCGGTGTCTCCGGCCTCAGCTCCGACATGCGCACGCTCGAGGAGTCTCGCGATCCGCGCGCCGCGCTGGCGCGCGAGATGTTCTGTTACATCCTGCGCAAGCATATCGGCGCGATGGCGGCCGCGCTCGGCGGCGTCGATACGCTGGTCTTCACCGGCGGAATCGGCGAGCACGACGCGGCGGTGCGATGGAACGTGTGCGGCGAACTCAAGCATCTCGGGATCCATCTCGACCGCAAGCGCAACCTCGCCCATCGCGACCCGATCAGCAGCGCGAAGAGCAGGTGCAGCGTGCGCGTCATCCCCACCAACGAGGACCTCGTAATCGCACGCCACGCGCGTGCTATCATCGGAGACCAGTAGGCGAAGGGGTTAAGACATGGCCGGCGTCTGGAAAAGGATCCTTCTACCGATTCAGTTCTCCAAGAAACTGCCGCTCACCGAGCTGCAGCTCGCGCGCGAGCTCGCCGACACCCACGGCGCAACCATCCTGCTGCTCCACGTGGTGCCGTTGTCGCCCGCGGTTGAAGCCGATGCCGGCCTGGCCGCGCAGTACTACGTCGAGGAACAGGCGGATGCGCGGATGAAACTCGAGAAGATGGCGAAGACCAGGCTTCCCGGCCTCGACTACAAAATCTATGTGACGATCGGCGAACCCGCGACGACGATTGTCAAGCAGGCGGCGAAGCTCAAGGCCGACCTCGTGATAATGGCGACTCACGGCCGCAGCGCTATCGGGCGCTTCCTGCTCGGGAGCGTCGCCGAGCACGTGGTGCGCCGATGCCCGTGCAAAGTGCTGACGGTACGGCCGAGCTAGCAAGGTGGAAACCCTCTCCGTCATTCTGAGCCAGCGGCGAAGAATCCCGGCAGAGGTCGCTGGAGTCTCGAACGCGCAATGGTGCCGCGACTCTTCGTTGAGATCGTTCACTTCGGCAGCCTTCGTTCAGGATGACGGAAATGGGTGCGTTGTTCGGTTCATGCCGCGGTGATACGCAGATCAAAGGGCACTCGTGATCAAGTCGAGCAAAAGAAAGAACACCGCTCCCGTGCGCGGCCGGCGTGTATCGGGCAAGGGCAAGCGCGGGCGGCGGCCGATCCCGATGCTGCGCCAGCGGATCATCCATAGCGCCACCGAGCTGTTCGGCGAGAAAGGGTTCGAGCAGGTCCTGACCGACGAAGTCGCGATGCGCGCGGGTGTCGGCAAGGGCAGCGTGTACCGGCAATTCGGCTCCAAGGAGCAGCTCTATGCCGCCGCGGTGATCGAAGGATTCCGCCAGCTCCGCACCCAGATAGAAGAAGCCCTCGAACATGCGCGCTCCGATGAAGAGCGGCTGAGCACGATCGTGCGCCATGCGATGACCTACTTCTGGAGTCGCCGGCAGTTCTTCGTCCTGTTGCGCGATCCCACGCGCCTGCCGCGCGCGCAGGAAGCCCGCTACCGTAACGAGCGCGGCCAGATGGCGCGGCTGGTCAGCGCGGTGCTGCAGGAGGCCGGACGCGCGGGCCGGATGCGCACGGACCTGGATTTCGAGCTGCTCGCGGAATGCCTGCTCGGGATGATGCGCGGGGTGCAGCGCTACAAGCACGACATCGCGCGCCTGGACGACGCGATTCACGCGATAGTTTCCCTGTTTTTGTACGGTTGCGCGCGCGGATGATCCGCGCGGGGCGCGGATCCGCACGGACACAATCATGTGGACTCGCCAGTCCATAATTGAGATGATGATGCTGGACGTGGTCAATTCGATCCGTTCGTCCCGGCGCATGAGTGCGGCGCCGCTTTCGCGCGTCAATGGTCCCCGTTGCGCGCGTTGGTACGCGCGCAGAATCGGGCGCAACCCCGCGGCCCGCGCGGTTGAAATCATTTCGGCTCCGGGATCGTCTTTATTCCTGGTGGGTTGAAAGGGAACGCGACGACACGATGAACTCAGACGCTTCCATAACCGACGCCAATCGCCCCACCGCCGCGCGCTTCACGGGCGAGATGGGGCTCGGCAGCCAGGTCCGCGCCATGAGCCGCCGCTGGTGGTTCTGGGCGGGAGCGATCGTGCTGCTGTTCTTCCTGTACCGAATCGGCGCGGGGCTCAGCCGCGACCATCAGCAGGCAGCCGAAGCCGCCGCCGCCCACAACCAGGCCGTACCGGTCAGCGCCACGGCGGCCAAGCGCGGCAACCTTAACCTGTACCTCACGGAAATCGGCACCGTCACGCCGTTCAAGACCGTCACCGTGCACACGCGCGTCGACGGCGAGTTGGTGCAGGTCATGTTCAAGGAAGGGCAGATGGTCAAGGAAGGCGATGTCCTCGCCCAGATCGATCCGCGCCCCTTCCAGGTCCAGCTCACCCAGGCCGAGGGCCAGATGGCGCGCGACCGCGCCAGCCTGGTCAACGCCCAAAGCCAACTCAAGCGCTACCAGGAACTGTACGCGCAGAATATCGTCGCGCGGCAGGACCTCGACAACCAGCAATCTCTCGTCGGCCAGTACGAAGGCGCGGTCAAGAACGACCAGGGTCTTATCGACAGCGCGAAGCTGAACCTGACCTATTCGAAGATCACCTCGCCGCTTAACGGCCGCGTCGGACTGCGCCTGGTCGACCCCGGCAACATCGTCCATCCCGCCGACACGCAGGGCCTGATGGTGATCACGCAGCTCCAGCCGATCGCGGTGATCTTCAGCATTCCCGAGGACGACCTGCCGCGCGTGACCGCCGCGATCAAGGCGAACCCCGAGCTTCCGGTCGAGGTCTACGATCGCAGCCTGAAGACCCAGCTCGGCACCGGTACCTTGCTCACGCTGGACAACGAGATCGATCAAAGCACCGGCACGGTGAAGCTCAAGGCGAAGTTTCCCAACGAGGACAACGCGCTGTTTCCCAACCAGTTCGTCAACGCGAAGCTGCTGGTGGAAACCAGGCACGATGCCGTGCTGATTCCGGCGGCGGGCGTACAGCGCAGCTCGAACGGCTCTTACGTGTACGTGATCAAGCCCGACCAGACGGTTGAGATGCGCATGATCACGGTGGATGCCGCGCAGGCCGGCATCGCGGCAATCGCGACGGGACTCAACCCGGGAGAATTGGTGGTGGTGGATGGAACGGACAAGCTGCGGCAGGGAAGCAAGGTAAGCGTCCAGCTCGCGGCGAATCCGGTCTCGTCCGGGGCCACGCAATGAATCCGTCGCGGACCTTTATCCTGCGGCCGGTCGCGACGTCGCTGCTGATGATCGCGATCATGCTGACGGGCTTCGTCGCCTATCTCGAGTTGCCCGTCTCCGCCCTGCCGCAGGTCGACTACCCGACCATCCAGGTTCAGACCTTCTACCCGGGCGCGAGTCCCGACGTGATGGCATCGTCCGTCACCGCCCCGCTCGAGCGGCAGTTCGGGCAGGTCCCGGGCCTGAACCAGATGACCTCGAGCAGCTCGTTTGGCAGCTCGGTAATCACGCTGCAGTTCACGCTCGATCTCAATATCGATGTGGCCGAGCAGGAAGTGCAGGCGGCGATCAACGCGGCGATGACTTACCTGCCGACCGATCTGCCGAATCCTCCGGTTTACAGCAAGATAAATCCCGCTGACGCGCCCATCATCACGCTGGCGCTCACCTCCAGGGAATTGCCGCTCGCGCAGGTCGAGGACCTCGCCGATACGCGCCTGGCGCAGAAGATCTCGCAGTTGTCGGGCGTCGGGATGGTGACGGTGAGCGGCGGGCAGAAGCCTTCCGTGCGCGTGCAGGCCAATCCCGCCGAGCTGGCCGCATACGGGATCACGCTCGAAGACCTGCGCACCGCCATCGTGAATTCGAATATCGACCAGGCCAAGGGCAATTTCGACGGCCCCAACCAGGCCTACACCATCGGCGCCAACGACCAGCTCTTCACGAGCCACGACTATCGCTCGGTGGTGATCGCGTACCGCAACGGCGCGCCGATCAAGCTCGGCGACGTTGCCAAGGTCGTGGACAGCGCCGAGAACGTCAAGGAAGCGGCGTGGATGAACACCACGCCCGCGGTGATCCTGAACATCCAGCGCCAGCCCGGCGCCAATATCATCGCGGTCGTCGATCGCGTCAAGGCGCTGCTGCCGCGCCTGCAGACTTCCCTGCCCGCCTCGGTGCAGGTCCAGGTGCTGACGGACAGAACCACCACGATCCGCGCCTCGGTCGAGGACGTTCAGTTCGAGTTGATGCTCACGGTCGCGCTGGTGGTGATGGTGATCTTCCTGTTCCTGCGCAACTTCGCCGCCACCATCATTCCCAGCGTCGCGGTGCCGCTCTCGCTGGTCGGCACCTTCGGCATCATGTACCTGCTCGGCTACAGCCTGAACAACCTGACCTTGATGGCGCTGACGATTTCGACCGGCTTCGTGGTCGACGACGCCATCGTGATGATCGAGAACATCTCGCGCTTCATCGAGGCCGGCGACTCACCGCTCGAGGCCGCGCTCAAGGGTTCCGAGCAAATCGGGTTCACGATCGTATCGCTGACCGTGTCTCTGATCGCGGTGCTGATCCCGCTGCTGTTCATGGGCGATATCGTGGGCCGCCTGTTCCGCGAATTCGCGGTCACGCTGGCGGTCACGATCCTGGTGTCGGCGGTAGTGTCGTTGACGCTGACGCCGATGATGTCGGCGCGGCTGCTGAAGCATACGCCGGAGTCGGAGCAGAGCTGGTTCTACCACAAGTCCGAGCAGCTCTTTGAAGATGCGATCGCGTTTTACGGGCGCACGCTGCAATGGGTGCTGGAGCATCAGACCGAAACACTGTGGGTCGCGATTGGAACCCTGGTCCTGACGATCTTCCTTTACATCATCGTGCCCAAGGGTTTCTTCCCGGTGCAGGACACCGGCGTGATCCAGGGCGTTTCCGAAGCACCGCAGAGCGTGTCGTTCCCGGCGATGGTGGAACGCCAGCAGCAGTTGGCCGATATCATCCTGAAGGACCCTGCCGTCCAGAGCCTCTCCTCTTTCGTGGGTGTCGATGGGACCAACACCACCGTCAACAGCGGGCGATTTCTCATCAACCTGAAGCCGCTCGATGAGCGCGGCAAGGCGAATATCAGCGATATCATCCGGCGGCTGTCCGCCCAGACCTCCGGCGTCAACGGCATCACGCTGTTTCTCCAGCCCGTGCAGGACCTGACGGTCGAGGACCGCGTGAGCCGCACGCAGTACCAGTACAGCCTCGAGGATCCCGATGCGCATGAGCTTGCGAGCTGGACCAACAAGCTGCTGGACAAGCTCAAGACGGTTCCCGCCCTACAGGACGTTGCCAGCGATCAGCAGAACTCGGGCAAACAATCGCAACTCGTGATCGATCGGCAGACCGCGTCGCGCCTTGGAATCACTCCCCAGATGATCGACAACACGCTCTACGACGCGTTCGGGCAGCGGCAGATCTCCACGATCTTTACGCAGTCGAACCAGTACCACGTCGTGCTCGAAGTCGATCCGGCGTTTCAGAAAGACCCTTCCGCGCTCAACGAGATCTACCTTCGATCCTCGACCGGCGGCGAGGTCCCGCTGAGCGCATTCACGCACTATGAAGATGGCGATACGCCCCTGGTGGTGAATCACCAGGGCCAGTTCCCGGTGGTAACGGTGTCGTTCAACCTCGCGCCGGGTTACTCGCTGGGCGATGCCGTCAATGCGATCGACAACGTCACCCGTGAAATCGGCATGCCCGAGAGCATCCAGGGGCAGTTCCAGGGCACCGCGGAAGCTTTCCAGGCATCGCTGACCAACGAGCCGCTGCTGATCCTGGCCGCGCTCGTCACGGTGTACATCGTGCTGGGCGTGCTCTACGAGAGTTACATCCATCCGATCACGATTCTCTCCACCCTGCCCTCGGCGGGGGTCGGCGCGATCCTGGCGTTGATGATCTGCGGCAACGAACTCAACGTCATCTCGCTCATCGGCATCATCCTGCTGATCGGTATCGTGAAGAAGAACGCGATCATGATGATCGACTTCGCGCTCGAGGAGCAGCGCGAGCACGGCAAGTCCGCCGTCGACGCGATTTTTCAGGCCTGTTTGCTGCGCTTTCGGCCGATCATGATGACCACGATGGCGGCGCTGCTCGGCGGCCTGCCGCTGGCGTTGGGGACCGGTACCGGTTCCGAGCTGCGCCGCCCTCTCGGTATCGCGATCGTCGGCGGCCTGCTGCTGAGCCAGGTGCTGACCCTCTACACCACGCCGGTGATTTTCCTGTACTTCGATCGGCTGGGTGAACGAATCGCCCAACGGCGCGGGCGCGCCTCGATGGCGGAGGCTCCCGCTTCGCGGTGATCTCGGAAACCTTCATACGGCGGCCGGTCGGCACGACCCTGCTGACGATCGCGATTGCACTGGCCGGAATCGTGGCGTTCCAGCTGCTGCCGGTCTCGCCGATTCCGCAGGTCGAGTTTCCGACTATCCAGGTCCAGGCGCAGCTTCCGGGCGCCAGCCCCGAAACGATGGCGTCTTCCGTGGCGACTCCGCTGGAGCGCCAGTTCGGACGCATTGCCGGCCTCAACCAGCTCACTTCGACCAGCTCGCTCGGCAACACCAGTATCGTGCTGCAATTCGACCTGTCGCGGAACATCGATGCGGCCGCGCGCGATGTGCAGGCGGCGATCAACGCGGCGCGCAGCCAGCTTCCGACCGACCTGCCCGGAAATCCGACCTACCAGAAGGTCAATCCCGCGGATGCTCCGATTCTGATCCTCGCGCTCAACTCGCAGACGCTCACGCGCGGCAAGATTTACGACGCGGCGTATTCGATCCTGGCGCAGAAGCTCTCGCAGCTGCAGGGTGTCGGACAGGTGTTCGTCGGCGGCAGCGCGCTGCCGGGCGTGCGCGTCGAGCTGAATCCGACCCAGCTCAGCAACCTCGGCATCAGCCTCGAGGACGTGCGAACCGCGATCGCGTCGGCGAATACCAATCGCCCCAAGGGCGAACTCTCGAACGCCACGACGGCGCAGCAGTTGAGCACCACCGACCAGCTTCTGCAGGCATCGGACTATGCGCCATTGATCATCCGCTACCGGAACGGCGCCGCGGTGAAGCTGTCGGACGTCGCCGAGGTGCGCGATTCGGTCGAGGATCTCCGCAACCTGGGACTCTCCGACGGCAAGGCCGGCATCCTGATCGTCATTTTCCGCCAGCCCAACGCCAACATCATCAGCACCGTCGATCGCGTGATGGCGGCGCTGCCCTCGCTGAAGGCTTCGATCTCGCCCGCGATCGACACCACGATCGTGCTCGATCGCACGATCACGATTCGCGCCTCCGTGCGCGACGTCGAGATCACCCTGCTCATCTCGATCGTGCTGGTGATCCTGGTCGTGTTCGTGTTCCTGCGCAGCTGGCGCACGACGATGATCCCGGGAATCGTGGTGCCGATCTCCCTGATCGGGACCTTCGGCGTGATGTACCTGTGCGGGTACACGCTGGACAACCTCTCGCTGATGGCCCTGACGATCTCGACGGGGTTCGTGGTCGATGACGCGATCGTCGTGATCGAGAACATCACGCGCTACCGCGAGATGGGCATGTCGCCGCTCGATGCGGCGATCAAGGGCGCGAGCGGAATCGGGTTCACCGTGGTCTCGATCAGCATCTCGCTGATCGCCGTGTTCATCCCGATCCTGATGATGGGCGGGATTATCGGGCGCCTGTTCCGCGAGTTCGCGGTCACGCTGTCGGTCGCGATTGTGGTGTCGATGGTTATCTCGCTGACTACCACGCCGATGATGTGTGCTCATCTGTTGGGAGAACACGACGAGAAGCACGGCCGCTGGTACAAGGCGAGCCAGGACGCCTTCGACTGGATGCACAATCACTATTCCACGACGCTGGCGTGGGTGCTCGACCATCCGCGGCTGATGCTCGCGATCACGATCGCGATGGTGGGAATCAGCGGGTACTTGTACGTGGCGATTCCCAAGGGGTTCTTCCCGCAGCAGGACACCGGCAGAATCCAGGGCGCGGTGCAGGCCGACCAGGACACCTCGTTCCAGGCGATCACCCGGCATCTCAGGGAGTACGTCGATATTATCGCGAAGGATCCCGCCGTCGATCACATCGTCGCGTTCACCGGCGGACGCAACAGCAGCGGCACCAACACCGCGCGCATGTTCATCTCGCTCAAGCCCTACGATGAGCGCAAGCTGACGGCGGACCAGGTCATCGGCCGCCTGCGCAAGAAGGTCGCGAAAGTCGCCGGCTCCAGCCTCTACCTCCAGGCGACGCAGGACCTGCAAATCGGCGGGCGCATGTCGAATGCGCAGTTCCAGTACACGCTGCAGAGCGACGACCTGAACCTGCTCAACCAGTGGGCCCCCAAGCTGCTGCGCAAGATGCGCACGATGCCGCAACTGGTGGACGTCAGCAGCGACCAGCAGAACGCGGGACTGGCGGCGAACCTGGTGGTGGATCGCGATACCGCTTCCCGCCTGGGGCTCTCGCAGGCGCAGATCGACAACACGCTCTACGATGCGTTCGGGCAGCGGCAGGTTTCGACGATGTACACGCCGCTGAACCAGTACCACGTGGTGATGGAAGTCGCGCCGGAATTCTGGCAGGACCCGGAATCGCTCAATCACATCTACATGAACACGCCCAGCGGACAGCTCGTGAAGCTGGGGACGTTCACGCACTACGCGACATCGACCACGGCGCTCGCGGTCAACCACCAGGGGCAGTTCCCGTCGGTGACGATTTCGTTCAACGTGCCGCCCGGGATCGCGCTCAGCCAGGCCGTCGACGCGATCGACCAGGCGGAGCGCGCAATCGGCTTCCCTTCCAACATCCACGGAAATTTCCAGGGCACGGCGCAGGCCTTCCAGGATTCGCTGCGCAACGAATCGATGCTGATCCTGGGCGCGCTGGCCGCGGTGTATATCGTGCTCGGCATCCTCTACGAGAGCTACGTGCATCCGATCACGATTCTCTCCACCCTGCCCTCCGCCGGCGTCGGCGCGCTGCTCGCCCTGATCATCTGCGGCGTCGAGCTCAGCGTCATCGGCATCATCGGGATCATCCTGCTGATAGGCATCGTGAAGAAGAACGCGATCATGATGATCGACTTCGCGCTCGATGCGGAGCGCAACGAGGGCAAGAGCTCGCGCGACGCGATCTACCAGGCGTGCGTGCTGCGCTTCCGGCCGATCATGATGACCACGGCGGCGGCGCTGCTGGGAGGATTGCCGCTGGCGCTGGGACGCGGGACGGGATCGGAGCTTCGCCGGCCGCTCGGAATCGCGATCGTCGGCGGCCTGATCATGAGCCAGGTCCTGACCCTCTACACCACGCCGGTCGTCTACCTGTACCTGGACCGCTTCCGCCTGTACGGCGCGGGAGTCTGGAAGCGCATCTTCGGCGGAATTATCCGGTCGCCCGAGCAGATTGGGCCTTCGACACGTTGAACAAATGCTCAGACCATCAGTTCAATTTCGGTCAGACTATCGGGTAAATTGACAAACACGGGAGTGCGGGACATCCTGTGACTTAGCGGTCGATGATCTCCCAAAAGTCCAAATACGCTCTCAAGGCGCTGACGGTGCTGGCCGAGGAATACGGCAAGGGCCCCGTGCTGATCGCGGAGGTGGCCGCGCGCGAACATATCCCGCGCGCCTTCCTGGAGCTGATCCTCCTGGAGCTGAAGAACCATCGCATGCTGGACAGCCGCAAGGGCCGCGGCGGCGGGTACTTCCTGGCCAAGCCACCCGCGCAGATTTCGGTGGGACAGGTGCTGCGCGCACTCGAAGGTCCGCTGGCGCTGCTGCCCTGCGCCAGCAAGACGGCGTATCGCAAATGCGACGAATGCCACGACGAGCGGACCTGCGCGGTGCGGCTGCTGATGCGCGACGTGCGCGAAGCGACCGCGAAAATCCTCGATTCCACGACCATTGCGGACTTGCTCAAACGATCGCAACTGGCGGCCCTGGGGCGGGAAGCGCTCGAATTTTCCATCTAGCCCGAGCCCTTGCGAGGCCGGAGAGTATCCCACTATAAGCGACACAGATGATTTCGGCGCCGACCCGGCGCCGCGGTGACACGGAATGAGAATTGAGCAGGCGATGTTCGGCGCGGGATGCTTCTGGAGCGTGGAAGAAGCGTTTCGACAGGTGGAAGGCGTAATTGACGTTGCGGTCGGGTACAGCGGCGGCGCGATCGCGAATCCCACCTACAGGATGGTGTGTTCGGACCGCACCGGCCACGCCGAAGTGGTTCACATCAAGTACGACGCGGACCGGGTTTCTTACGATGACCTGCTCAACGTGCTCTGGCAGATCCACGACCCGACCACGCTCAATCGCCAGGGGCCGGATTTCGGCAGCCAGTATCGTTCCGCGATCTACTACTACAACGACGAGCAGCGCGTGGCCGCGGAAGCATCGAAGCGCCGCCTCGACGAGTCGGGTTTGCTGCGCCGCCCGGTAGTTACCGAGATCACTCCCGCCTCGGAGTTCTACCGCGCCGAGGAGTACCACCAGCGCTACCTGGAAAAGATGGGGCTGTCGCACGGATGCGCCGTCGGCGGATGCGGCGCGAAAAGCTCGGCCAAGGTTACGCGCGAAGGTTAGTTGCCGCCGCAATCGCTCCGCGCTGCGCGCGACGCGGTGTCACCTCTTCTTTTTCCTCCTCTTGGTGTCCTGCTGCCGTGATGATTAATTGACTGAATGGCCGGCGAAATTCCCACCTCCACCGAACTATCCACGCCGCCTGTCTCGCAGGCGGGCGTCGCCTCCCGGATCGAATCGATCGTTTTGCGCCGCGGCCTGATTATCGGCGGCCTGATCGTGCTCGTGATGATCGGGCTGTTCCTCTCGAACTTTGCGATACAGAAAGCGCACTGGTACTGGGGCGCGATGTTTCCCGTGTTCGGCCTCGTGTGCCTGTGGCACGAGCTCGCCGGAGGAGCGGCACGGGAGACGCCGCGATGGAAGATCGTGCTGCGCCAGGCGGCGCACTGGCTCTTTCCGATCGTCGCGGTGCGAATCCTGTTTTTACAACATGAGCGCGGACAAATGTCCTCGGATTCCGTGGCGCTGGTGATATTGATCCTGCTCGCGGTCACCTGCTTCCTCGCCGGCGTGCACTTCGATCACAGTTTCATCTGGGTAAGCCTGGTGCTGACCGCGGCCGCGATTCTCGGAACCGAGATCGAGACTTACATCTGGCTGGTGGCGCTGTTGGGCATCGGCGCGCTGGTGCTCGCAATCGTCTCGATGACGATGCTGCGACGGCGCAAGGCCGCGCCGGCATTATCGGGGTGAGAACCGCCCCGCGAAGTCCGGCACATCACAACGCCGAACCGACTGAATGAGATTTCCAACGCCGATTGCGGTTGCGCGCCTGCTTGCGATTGTCGCGACTCTCGCGCTTTCGGTCGGCGCGTGCAGCGTGCGGCAACCTCCCGAGAATCCTTCGTTCGAACAGCACGTTGCCACCAAGGACAAAAACAAAATCTCCGTCACGGTCGCGGTGCTGACCAACGAAGAAGCGAAGCAGTACTTTGGCGTCTCGCTGGCGGACCAGGGCGTCCAGGCGGTCTGGCTCAAGGTCTATAACGGGAACGATTATCCGATCGGGCTTGTGTCGCGCAGCATGGACCCGCAATATTTTTCGCCGCTCGAGGTTGCCTACGCCTACCATCGGGCATTGGCCGACAACTACAACCGCGAAATCGATGACCTGTTCGGACGGTCGGCGTTTCCTACCTTTACCGAAGGAGGCCGGACTGAGACGGGTTTCGTATTCACCAGCCTGTCGGAGGGCGCGAAGTTCGTGAACGTCGAGTTCTGGCACGGCAACGGCCTGACCCGCGACGGGTTCTTCATGAAGCTGCCGAACGGCGGCTTCGACTTCGAACATACGGACTTCGCCGCGCACTACGACCCTGGAACCGTCAAGTCGCTTGACCTGAAGCAACTCCATAGCCAGCTCGAGGACCTGCCGTGTTGCACGACCAATAAGTCCGGCTCGCGCAAGGGCGACCCGGTCAACTTCGTACTGATCGGCGACGAGGACGCGGTGATGGGCTCGATGACCGAGCAGGGCTGGGACCCGACTCACATCATCGGCAGCGAGTCTGTCAGCAAAACCGTGAGGTCGTTCCTGTTCGGCGGCCAGTATCGATACTCGCCGGTCAGTCCCCTGTATTACTTCGGCCGCCAGCAGGACCTGGCGCTACAAAAGGTCCGCAGCACTATCCATCAGCGCAATCACCTTCGGCTCTGGCTGGCGCCATTCACTTTCAAGGGCAAGGACGTATGGATCGGGCAGATCAGCCGCGATATCGGGGTTCGCATGACGTGGTCATCACCGATTCTTATGACCCACAAGATCGATCCTGATGTCGACGAGGCGCGAGGGTACCTGGTGCAGGACATGTTCGCGTCGGGGTACCTGGAAGCGCTCGCATTTGTGGAGGGAGGCGCTACCACGACGCGCGATGCCCCCGGCCGAAACCTCACCGGCGACCCCTATTTCACGGACGGGCTGCGGGCAGTGATGTTCATGTCTACCGATCCGGTCCCGTCCGACCGGGTTTCGCTTATCGAATGGGGCTCAGCACTGCCCACAGACTAAACCCGCCGAGGCCTGGGCTATCCGGCGCAAAGCCCTGAAAAAGCCTCCTCGGATGCCCAAACGCATTAAATTTCTGTTTCATTGGGCATCCCAGCTTGTTATCGGCTTTTCACGCGCATTGATGTATAGAGAGGCAGGCTATCCATGAGCCGGTACGACCAATACAAGCGCGACGTCCTCTCGATCAGCCGCAGGCTGTCGGCGGACGGCTACTTCGGCACGAAGTCGGGCACCGCCGGAAACGTCTCGATGCTGGTCGAGGGCGAGGAAGCTGTCGCCGTCACTCCCACCCGCATGCGCTACGACGTGATGCGCCCGGAAGACATCTGCATCGTGGATTTCAACCTGCACGCAATCGAAGGCTCGCACAAACCTTCCATCGAAACACCGATGCACGTGGCGGCGTACAAAGTGCGACGCGACGTCAACGCCGTGATTCATACGCATCAGCCGTACGCCAGCTCGATCAGCATTCTGAATTTGCCGATTCCGCCATTGTTCGATGAAGTGACGCTGGCGATCGGCGAGATCGTGGACGTGATCCCCTACGCGCTTTCCGGCACTCGTGAGTTGCACGAAGCCGTCGCGCGCAAGCTCGCCAATCGATGCCAGTGCTACCTGATCCAGAATCACGGCGCGATGTGTATCGGCGAGGACCTGGAGACCGCGTTTCACTACGTCGAGTTGCTCGAAAAGATCTCCGTGGTCTATTCGCACGCGCTGGCGACAGGAAGGCCCGTCACCTCTCTTCCGGAAGCGGTAGTGAAGAAGCTGATCGCCACGCTGATCGCGCGGCAAGACCACGAGATCGAACGCAAGGAAAGCCTCACCCGGCCCCAAGCCCGCCGCGCATGAGCCCGGCGGTCGTCGCGCTGGGGGCACACGTCCTCGATATTCTCGCTCGCCCGGTAACGCACATTCCCGAGGGCCAGGGAGCAGCGCTGCTGGAGCAGGTGCGCTTCGCTCCGGCGGGAACCGCCGGCGGAACCGCGGTGGGGCTGGCAAAGCTCGGATTGCAGACATTCGCGGTGGGGGCGGTCGGCGACGATGCCTCGGGCGATCTGATGGTGCGGATGCTCGCGGGTCACGGTGTCGATACGACCTACCTCGCGCGCAAGCAGGGCATCGAGACATCGACCAGCATCCTGCCGATTCGTCCCAACGGCGAGCGGCCGGCGCTGCATCTTCCGGGAGCGAACCTTTCGTTCACAATCGATGACGTTCCGTGGAACGCGATCGAAAGCGCCGCCTACGTGCACATGGGCGGCAACGATGTCATGCGGGGGCTCGGGCGTGACGGCGCCGCGACGATATTGAGGCGCGCGAAAGAATCGGGCGCGACCACAACCATGGATCTGCTCGGGGAAGGCTCGCCGCGGATGCTGGCGATCATTGCACCGGCGCTCCCGTTCGTGGACTGGTTCATGCCGAATGCAGAACAGGCGTGCCGGCTGACTGAAGCATCGAACGCGGAGGAAGCCGCAGCGGCGCTGCTACGGCGCGGCCCCAAGGGAATAGTGCTCAAGATGGGCGAGCGCGGCAGCCTGCTTATGACTCCTCAGGAAAAGATCGTCCTGCCCGCGCATGATGTGCCGGTGGTTGATACGTCAGGATGTGGCGATGCCTACTGCGCGGGATTTATCCGCGGACTCTCGATGGGATGGAAACCCGCGGAGTGCATGCGCCTGGGCAATGCGGCGGCTGCGCTGGTCGCGCAAGGACTCGGCTCCGACGCGGGAATCGTCGAGCTCGACAGCGCGTTGCGTTTCATGAACGAGACTCCATTGCGCTAAAAGAATCTCACAGCCATGGCCTGGCATCGACATCATGGCGGGAACCATCCCCACGTTCATCACCACCATGATGATCACCGCCATCATCATCACGGGGATGAGGAACAGGCCCATCACCATCACGACGGCGATCCGCACCACCATCACGGCGATCACGTTTACGATGGTCACGGCCACGCTCCTGCTGTCGTCCACGGCGATCCGGCTGCGCTGGGTCACTGGCATTTCGACAGTCCGTTTCGCGGCATCGGCCTCGAATCATATTGCGATCCTCTCGAGAACGACCGGGGTGCGATTTCTGAACCAGTTCCGCAAAGGCTGATTCATCAACCCCAGGAGCCTCGCCCGCCGCCCGATCTCCGCTAGCACCTGACAGTTCGGGTTTTTGTTTTCGACCGGTTCGGTCCGGACGTCGGATTGCGTTCCGCGCTCCGGCGTGGTTGCGGCTTTCCGACCAGTTCCGGATCGGCGCCTTACTCGTTTGCCCAAAGCGAACGAAGGAGTCGGGTCGTGTTGTTTGCAGCCTCAAGGCTCGCGGCGGACATCTGCGCGCGCGGCCGCAGATGCCTGTTATTCGCAGCGGTGTGCCTTGCGCTGGTCGGGCTTGCCCGGGCGGCGCGGGCGGACCAGAAGAACGCGGCGGATTCAATTTTGTCGGGAATCGTCAGCGATGCACTCGGCCGTCCGCTGCCGGGAGTAGCGATCACCCTGGAATCTTCCGATGGAAGAGTGCTCGCGCATGCGAGCAGCGACAACCGCGGCGCTTTCAGCCTGTCTTCGACCGCCGAAGGCGCGTATTCGCTGACCGCCAGGAAAGAAGGCTTCAGACTCGCGAGGATCGCGATTGTGTTGCCGCGCGATTCGGGCAAAGCCCAGAGCCTGACAATGGAATCGATGAAGCAACTCACGCTTCCGCTCAGCGCGGGCCGCATTCATCCGCAGAACGGGCTCTCTCCAGCAGGCAACAACAAGTACACGATGACCGCGAAGGACATCGGGAACCTGCCGCAGGCCGAGGCGGCGCCGCTGAACCAGGTCATGTTGCAGATGCCGGGAGTCGCACTCGATCAGAACCAGGAAATTCACATTCGCGGCGAGCACATGGGAATCCAGTACGAGATGAACGGAATCATGCTGCCGCTGGACATGAATACGGACCCGACCTTCACCCAGCTCCTGAACTCCTACCTCGTAGAGAGCGTGAGCCTGCTCGATGGAGTCCTGCCCGCGCGCTACGGCTATCGTACTTCCGGCGTGATCGATATCCAGACCAAGAACGGATGCGATGGCGCGCACAACAGCTTCACCATGTTCGGCGGTCAGCGCGATACCGCGCAGGGGAGCTTCGAGCTCGGAGGTTGCGCGGGCGATTTCAGTTACTACCTGACGGGCGTGTTCCGGCAGTCGAACCTCGGTTTCAGTTCGGCGGTCGCCGCGCCCGATCCGATTCACGATGCAGTCACACAGGGACAGGGTTTTGCATACCTGACCTATGCGCCGACCGATCATCTGAAACTCGGCCTGATTGCCGGAATGACGCTGGCATTCAATCAATTTCCCAATCGCCCCAACCTGGCGCCGCAATATCAGCTCGATCACATCGATTCCGCGGGCTATCCATCGAGCGATATCAACTCCGGCCTGAATCAGCAGGACTACTACGGCGTGATCGCGGCCAACGGCGTGCTGAACCCGAACTGGGACTACCAGCTCGCCTATTCGATGCACTACAACACGCAGACGTTTTATCCCGATCCGATCGGCGACCTGATTTACCAGGGCGTCGCATCCAACGTGTTCACGAGCGACCTCTCCAACACCTTCCAGGGCGACCTGATGTATCACCCGAACGATCGGCACAGCCTGCGCACCGGTTTCTATCTCGGCGAATACGGAGTCGAGTCCGATCAGACATCGCAAGTCTTTCCGGCCACGATGGGCGGTTTCTCGACGACCCCCATCTCCGTGACCGCCAACCTGAACAAGATCAACCTGGTGTACGGCGTGTACATCGAGGACACCTGGCAGCTCACGGAAAAGCTTGCGGTGAATATCGGCACACGATGGGATCGCGTGAGCGGCATCACCAACGACAGCCAGTTCAGCCCGACGATCAACTTCGTGTACAAGCCGCGCATCGATACCATCGTGCACGCGGGCTTCGCGCGGAATTTCCAGGTGCCCAACTTCCAGAACGTCTCATCGGGAATTTACAGGGAGTTCGCCAACACCAGCGGCGCGGTGGGAACCAGCCCCTCCGGCAATGCCTCGCCATTCGCGGAGACCGACTACACCTGGGATGCAGGATTCACGCATCAGTTGGCGGCTCATCTCGCCTACGCACAGGACAACTACTTTCGCATCGATCGACATTACCTGGATGAAGGTCAGTTCGGAGGCGTACCAATCGACGCGCCGTTCAACTACGTGCGCGGTTACGGCGGTGGAACCGAGCACTCGTTGACCTACAATCTGCCGAACTTCACCGGACGGCTGAATATCTTCGTCGCGCGCGAGGAAGATATCGGCGTCGCATCGGGGCAATACAATTTTCCGGCAGACGAAGTCGGCTTCATCGACCGGCACTACATCGTGCTCGACCACACGCCATTGGTCGGAGGATCGGGCGGAATGGCTTACCGGTGGCACGAGTACCAGTTCACCATGGACGGCCTGTTCAGCAGCGGCCTGCGCGCCGGGTTCGCCAACGAGACGCAGTTGCCGAAGGTGTGGCAGTTCAATGTGAGTGGTGCGCGCGATTTTGATTTTCCGGTGCTGGGCAAGGTGACCAATCGTGTCGTGCTGCTCAACATGTTCGATCGCACCAATTTGATCCGCCCCGCCAACGGTATCGGAGTCGCGCAGGCAGCGTATGGCCCACGAATTACCGTCTACGATGCCCTGACCTTCCAACTGCCATCATTCTGAGCGCCGAGAGGCGACGTTCGCCTTGGGCGCATTGTCTGCGCTATGCAGATGGCTCCAGGGAAACAGGCATGAAGCTCGTCGCGGGAATCGATGTGGGCGGCACGAATACCGACGCGGTGCTGGTGCGCGACGGGCAAATCGTCGCGTGGGCGAAAGCCCCGACCACGCCTGATGTGTACAGCGGCGTGTTCTCCGCGCTTGGCCGGATCAACGCGGAGGGAGCAGCGCGGGTTCATATCGGCACGACGGCGTTCACCAATGCATTAATCGAGCGCCGCGATCTCGCACCTGCGGCCGCGATCCGCGCAGGCAAACCAGCCTCGGAGTCGCTTCCGCCGATGAGCGATTGGCCCGCCGACCTGGCGGCCGCCGCCAGGATTCAGGGCTACTTCGTGAGCGGCGGACGCGAATACGACGGCCGTGCGATCGGCGCGCCGAACCAAAAGGAAATCGCAGAAATCGCAGGGCGGCTTGCCGCATCCGGCGTAACGCAGGCCGCGGTCACGGCGGTCTTCGGAACTTCATACCCCGAAGATGAAACCCGCATCGCGGAGTGGCTCACGCAGGCCAATCCGAATCTCCAGATTTCCGTTTCACATCGCATCGGGCGCTTTGGAATTCTCGAGCGCGAGAACGCCACCCTGCTGAACGCGATGCTGCGCCCCCTGGCGACACGCACGCTCGCCGCCTATCAGGCCGCGGTCCCGGCCAATCTCTTTATCAGCCAGAACGATGGAACCGTGGCTCATGGCACACGCGCAGCCGAGTCGCCCATCTTCACCGTCGCGTCAGGCCCTACTAACAGCCTGCGCGGCGCCGCCATTCTCGCATCGTCGCGCGAAGCGATCGTGCTCGATGTCGGCGGTACCACCACCGATGCCGGCCTGCTCCGTCTCGGCTACCCACAACCCGCGGGCCTCGATCTTACCGTCGCAGGTGTGCGTACCAATTTCCGGATGCCTGACCTGTGCTCGGTCGGAATCGGCGGCGGCAGCCTGGTCAATCCGGAGACCGGCGAGGTTGGCCCGCGGAGCGTGGGCTATCGATTGACTGAAGAGGCAATGGTCTTCGGCGGCGAGACCTTGACACTCACCGACGTGTCAGTTGCCGCAGGCCGCATCGACCTTGGCGATCGCTCGCGGGTCGCACATGTCAGGGCAGGGGCGATCACGCGCGTGAACGAGCATCTACGCGGGCGGCTGGAGCGGCTGCTCGAGAATTTCGAACGCGCCGGCCGTCATCTTCCGATAATCCTGGTCGGCGGCGGCGCCCCGCTTATCGAGGATCTGCTGCGCGGACTCGGCCGGGAGGTGATTTGCCCGGCTCACGCCGATGTGGCCAACGCGTACGGAGCGGCGATGGCGCAGGTCGGCGGCGAGGCGGACCTCACGTTTTCCTCCGCCTCAGTGTCGCGCGCCGAAGCGCTGGCGCGCGCGGAACGCGAGGCCCATCGCCGCGCCATCGAAGGGGGCGCGTCACCGGGCTCGATCGCGACGGTCGAACTCGAAGATGCCGCGTTCTCCTATCTTGCGAGCGATGCGATTCGAGTGCGTGCCCGTGCGGTCGGCGATATCGAGGATCCGGCATCATGAGCTTCGAAATCCGGCGTAGCGACGTAACCGCGTTCGCGCTGGGTTCCGCCGTCCTCGGGTGCGGAGGCGGCGGCAATTCCTACTACGGCCAGGTAGTTGCGCAAAGGATGCTGGGTGCGAATGCGGCAGTTCGAGTGATCGATGTCGACGAAATGCCCGTTGATTCCTTTGCGATAACCCCCGCGGTGGTCGGGGCGCCGTTGGTTGCGCTGGAGAAGCCGCCCAGCATGATCGCCCTGCGGGCTGGACTGGAATCCGTCACCCGCGCCTTACACGGACGCGTCGCGGCATTCTTTGCGGCCGAGATCGGCGGCCTGCAATGTATCTTCCCGCTGCTGCTCGCGGCCCAGGCGGGATTGCCGCTGCTCGATGGCGACGGGATGGGGCGGGCCTTTCCCGAGCTGCAGATGACCACATTCGCGATCTATGGAACTACCCACGGCCTGCCACACGCGCTCAGCAGCGACCGCGGGATTTTGCCATTCCCCTCGATCAGCCAGGAACCGCCCTCGCCCGACGAGCCTCCCGGCATCCGCTTCGAGCGCGCCGTGCGCAAGGTCTGCACCGATGAAGGCGGGCTTATCTACCTGACATCGGCGTTCGATCAAAAATCGCTTGTCCGCACCCTGGTTCGCGGCTCCATTTCCCTGGCACTACGCATCGGTCGCGCGGTGGAATCGGCAAGAGAGAATGCCAGCGACCCGGTGACCGCCATCATGAACGCGGCAGATGGGCGCAAACTGATCAGCGGCAAAATTCTCGACGTCGAAAGGCAGTTCCGCGCGGGACACGATTGGGGAACGGTGAAGATCGAAGGGGTCGATGAAGACCGCGGTCGCGCCGCCGAAATCGCTTTCAAGAACGAATACCTGATTGCGAAGGTCGACGACACAGTGGTTTTGACGGTGCCCGATCTGATCACATTGGCGGAGACCGAAACCGGCATCCCGGTCAGCACCGATATTCTGCGGCCCGGCCTGCGCGTCACCGTGCTCGGCCTGCCCGCATCGCCCCTGCTGAAGACTCCTGCCGCGCTCAAGTCGGTCGGCCCGGGCGCGTTTGGCTACAGTCTCGCCTACGTGCCTCTGCGCTAGTCGGGATGGCCGATATTCGGCGGAGGCGTCCGCGTTGATCGTTCCGTCATGTACCAACGTACAATACGCGGAACTTGATCAAAGCGCGGCGCGGTCTGCTAGCATGCCGTACCACAATGGATGCTTCGTCGACCCTACGCAGCAACTTTAAACCGCGCCTGAAGCAGGACGAGAAGAGCGCCGAGACCCGCCGACGCCTGCTCGATGCAGCGATCCTGTGCGTGATCGAGCGCGGCTACGCCAACACCACGGGGTCGGAAATCGCGGAGCGCGCAGGACTCTCGCGCGGCGCACAGCTTTACCATTTTCCCACCAAGGAAGAGTTGCTGGCCAAGGCCGTCGAGCATCTGTTCGAGTTGATGTTCAGCGAGATGCGGCAGAAGGTCCAGCACCTTTCCGGCGAAGCCGATCGCCGTTCGGTCGCGATCGATTTCATCTGGGAGATGGCCAATAGCCCGCTCTACCAGGCGTGGCTCGAGTTGATGATCGCCAGCCGCACCGATGCGTACCTGCGCGATTCCATCCGCGCGGTTAACACGCGCCTGACCGAGTTCGTGCAGAAGACCTTCGGCGAACTGTTCGTGCCCGCAAGGGACGACCTGCCGAACATGGAGATGTTCCCGGTCATGCTGATCTTCATGATCGAGGGATTGGCGATCGGCGCCGATGCGCGCGAAAAGCGGGTCGTCGAGCAGGTGCTCGCCGCCGCAAAAAACATCTGCGGCGCGCTGTTCATGTCACCCACCAAGTAGCCGGCAGCCCGGCTACTTTGCCGTTGGCCGAATCTTCATCGCGACCATCTCGTTCAGGAGCCGGGTACGCGTCTCCGTGATGTCGTACATGTGCGCCTGAGCGCGCGCCTGGTGAATTTCCTCTGCGGTAAACGACTTGAAATCCGCGGGTACGCGACCCGGGCTGAAATTGCCGATAATCCAGTTCATCACCAGCGCCGTGTCGGCATCGTTCAGCAGGGATTGCGAAACGCCGGGAACGCGTATCAGGTATTCGCGGCCGCCCGGCACCTTCAGGTAGTCGGCCGCGTTCCTGAGCGAAGGCGCGGTTCCGGGGATGCCCTCGCCGTTCTCGTGATGGCATCCCCAGCAGTTCAGCCGGTAGAGATTCTGCGGTGATTCGGCCGCGATGACGACGTTTGCGGTCGTCACAGCCAATAACAACCCGGCGGCGAGCACGCGCAAAATCATGGTTTGGTTGTTCCAAGCGCGGCGATAAGTTTCTCGCGTTCGTGGAACACATCTTGCGGCGTCAGCGCCGCCCCTCGCGCCGCCTTGAACTCAGCAGCGGTGAATGGCTTGAAATCGCCCGGAGCTTCCGCCGCATTAAGCTTTCGCACCACGTGATTGATTGCGTCCGCGAGATCCTTGTCACCGAGGTCAGCGGCCGACGGCATCAACCCCTCGTATGAAATGCCATGCGATGTAATCGGACCAGTCATTCCGTAGAGCAACAGGTGCACCAGGAAAGTTCGGCCCTGCGGGACTTTCAGGTAGCGACCGATAGCGCCCGCGATAGGCGGATAGATTCCCGGAATTCCCGCGCCGGCCGGTTGATGGCAAACGGAGCATCGCTGCTGGAACGCGTGCGGGGCTTGCGCTCGTGCCGTCGAGCAGCTGAACAGAAGAACGCCGGCAGTCAGGACTGAGGCAAATCGCAACGCGTTACTTGGCAGCCACGATCTCGGCGGTCGAGCAATGATAGACCATCGTGGGTGCGCCGAAGCACCAGATCAGGTCGCTGTCGAGCTGCGTCCGGTACAGCGGCATCTCACCTATCGTGTTCGCGCATAAGCATCGCCCGCACGGGTTCTTCCCGCAGCAATCGCGGTAGCTCACGATATAGTCCTTGCCGTCCGCCGGATGCCGGCAGGTCCCAACCCACGAGGTTGGTGACGGAGTGGCTCCCGGAGGGCAATCGTGCGATCCGCCGCCGCAGCATGAACAGAGGTAGCCGTCGATCGCGCAATACTTCCAGTAGTCGCACGCCTGATCGTTGTTCCCGTTCAGCACGTTCGATTGCCCCGGCGCGGAGCCGTTGGTTGTTTGTGCGCTCGCGCGATCCACCGGCAGCAGGGGAATGATGATCCCGCCCGCAACCAGCGTTCCGAGCCGCGCAATGAAGCTCCGGCGCGAGGTCCGCTGCGCGACCGCGCGGGTCAGCCGTTCGACTATCTTGTCCATCGCTACTTCCCGCCTCGCTCTCCGTTCGCAACCGCCACCGGTTCGGCAGGCTGCCGCGCGCGCAGATAGTCCTGGATCGACGCGACGCCCATCTGCTTCGCCTGGATTATGCTCTCAAGATGCTCGCGAGTGTTAACCAGTCCCTTGGCCCGCACCCGCCCTTCTTCATCGATTAGCACGGCATACGGCAGCTTGCTCACGCGGTAGGTCATGCCGAGCTCGCTCGACAGCACCATCGGGAATGAATCGAGCCGGTAGTGTTCGACAAATTCTTTCTGCTCAGGTTCGTCGCCGTCGCTGGTAAAGATCACTCGCAGCCAGCGCGACTCGCTATCCGCAATCGATTTCACGATCGGCAGAAGCTTCTTGCAGACCGGACAGGTCGGCGAGACGAACATCAACATCGTGCTGAATCCGCCCGCGCTCGCGCCGCCGATCGTGACCGGCGCCCGATTGAGCGCGCGTAAATCGAACACCGGCGCGACATCGCCGACCTTCGGTCCCTTGTCCATCGTGAGCGCACCCATCGGCGCGATCCGCTCGTGCAGCACGCCAATCTGCCGCGCCAATGCGAGCACCGTGGCGGCAAGCGCCACGACAACGACCCACAGTACTACCTGGGAAATGGCCAATGCGTCATGCATCGCGCATCCCCAGCATCGCGATCGCAGGTGCGTTTGCGAGCAGGTAATTCACTCCGACGTAAAGAATCACCAGCGCGGAGCCGCCTGACGCAATCGTCACGTAATCCAGCGCGAGCAGCGCGCGTCCGTCGCCAGGCGCCGCAGCCGCGACGATCAGCAGGGCCAGCGCGGCGTTGCGCGCGACCAACCATCCGCTCAGCCGCTGGCGCATCATTGGACCGAAACATCCGCAATCGATCTCGCGCCGTCCGCGCGCGAGGTTGAGCACGATGGCGCCGGTGAAGATCGCAAGCAGACCAAGAAGCAGGAGCGCGGAGGCATCGCGCGTCGGGGCAAATACCAGGCCAGCCGCCCCTGCCAACTCGAGGATCGGGACACTCCACGCGACCAGCCCCGAGATCGATTCGGGCACGATACGGTAGTTCTCGACCGCCGATCGGAATTCCATCGGCGTGAAAAACTTCATCGCCGCGGAACCGGCAAAGATAGTCGCGCCGGCAGCGCGGGTTACGGCGATGATTGCAGGGTCCATCTGCATTGCGAATTACGGCCCTGTGACCAGAAAGGACGTGCCAATATCCTTGTACACGCCCAGGTATTTGCCGCCGGGCACGCTGTAGGTTTCGATTTGGCTTTGGACAAGCGCGATGCTCTCGAGGATCGGATTAGCGCCGCGGCTCACGCGAATCGAATAGCCTTCGGTCTTGAGCGGTATGCGACCCGTACGCTTCTTGCTTGCCGTGTCGAACACCCAGACTTCCTTGCCGGGCTGCTTGTGTGTCCATTCGCCGCCCTGATGCATCAATACGTAAAGCGAGTCACCTTTTTCGTCGGCCGCGATCGACAGCCATCCGCCGGGCCGCCAGTTGTCTTTCTTGTCTTCGTCGGTGGTGAGCGGCCACGGAGCCTGGCCTTTCGCGGTGTCGCCCGACAAATCTACCGCATAGAGTTGTCCGTGATACGAGGGGAAATACGCGGTGGTGCCCACCATGACGGGCTGATCGAAAACCGGATCTTTGGTCGGCTCGAAGAACGGGTTCGATTGCTTGCGGCTCTCCATCTTTCCGGAGTCATCGAGCAGCACAGTCAGCAACGAACCGTCCGGGCACATCGAGGCGAACTTGCGGTTACCGGCGATCAGCACCTGCACGCAGCCACCGGTTTCGATTTCGCCGACGAACTTGTGCGCTTTCAGATCGACCACGCTGACCGAGGTGCTTGGCGTGAGGTTGAATACCATCAGGAAACGCCCGTCGGGAGTTATGCCGGTGGAATTGATCTTCGGAACGATCTGGATCCGCTTGGGCGGGATGCGGATTTCGCCCTCGTAAGCGAGCGTGCCGGCGTCGAAGATCGTCACCGCGTCGAGACGGGTTCCGTGCCACGCGCGCGAATAGAAAGTATCGATCGTGTAGAACTCGGGCCTGGTGGGTGAGTATTCGAAATTGCTGTACGTCCCGCCGTCGATCTCGCCAAGTTGCTTCCCGGAATCGAGATCCACGATGTGCACCTTGCTCACCGTGGGCGAGACGAAAACCGAATCCAGGATATAGGCCCAGTGCGGCTGCGGCGCGCCGAGCTTGTACGAGGTCATCTGGTCGGCGGGAAGTTGGGCGAGTGCAGTTCCTCCCGCCGCGATGACACACAGTATGAAGGCGAGAACGGCTCTTCGCTTGACCATCGGGCGGCAGACCTCCGGGCTTAGGCTGATTAATACGCCCCAGCGCGAACAGTCAAGCTGACGCCACCGATTCGAGGGTGAGCGACGCCTAGTTGCCGCGCGATTCGGTCGCGCGCTCGACCTCCTTCAGCGCTGCGATCATCTCATCCGCCTCATCGGGCGAAATCCTGCCTTCCTTGACGCCGTGCAGAATGTCCATGATATCGCCGCGATTGGCCGCGGTACTGAACGGCCGCGTCTGAGACGGCTTCTCGCGAGTGGTCGCGGACGGAGACCCTGTCGTCGCGGAGGGGCGTTTTTCGCGCGCCTCGCGCACGGCGGCGCGGATGGAGTCGCGCATCTGGATGGCTGATTCGCGGATGCGATCGCGGACCTCGTCGCGTCCCGAACGGGTACGTCCCAATCCCTCCGCAGTCGCGCGCCGAATGATTTCGGAGAGTCGGCGACCGAATTCCTCGATGCTGTTGGCAATATCGCGCGGGAGCTTTTCGCCCAGCTCGCCGAATGCCCGCTCCGCGTCACCCATCGCATCGCGCACACTGCGCGCCGCTTCCTCTGCCGCGCTGCGGACGAATCCGCCCGACCAGGTTCCGCTGCTGGCTACGAATTGTCCGGCGGCGCCGAGGACCGAGTTCACGAAATCCGGAATCTTGGTACCCAATTCCTCCGACAGAATTTCACCCAGCTCCTCGAAGGGCCCGAACCGCCGCGACCATCGGCCGCCGCGGCCACAGTAATCGCGATCCTGCGCTCCGGCCTGCGCGAAGATGATATCGGCGTGGTGCGTCTCTAATGCCATGCGGGTTCGCTCCTCCTGTGGCTTGTCTGCTCCCAACGTGCCCTTCACGCTTCGATGATCGGGGCGTTGCAGATTCGCGGTGTCGAGTCCGAACACGCGCACATGACCCCATCGTGAGGCGGCGGTGACTTCGAGCGAGGAAGTCGCATCGACTTCCACCGAGATCCGCCCGCGGCTCTGCGCACCCCAGAATTTTCCGGCCGGGAGCGGTCCGCGGAAGTCGAGCGCACCGCCCACCTCCGGCAGTTCCACGCCGCCCACGACTCCGGCAACCATCGCGTGACCACCTACGGTCGCGATCTTCACATCGCCGCCCGCGCCCTGCACGACTGCCCGACCACCGACCGTACCGATGCGGACATTGCCGGTGACATCATTGACACGTGCCTTGCCGCCGACGGTTTCGATATCGACCTCGGCGGCCCGATCAACGTAGAGCTTTCCACCAATCGAGCGGCATCGGATTGCGCCGCCGGTTTTCTCGGCGAACAGGCCGCCGCCGATTCGTTCGATGGTCGCCTCGTGCTCGATTTCCTTCACCTCGAAATTCCCCGCCACCTTGCCGAGCACGACCGATTGCACGCGTTCGATCCGGAGATTTCCCGCGATATCGCCGCCCTGGACCGCGCCTGCGCCTTCGATTCGCGCGTTCCCGTCGATTCGATCACGAATGGTGAGCGCGCCCATCCGGCGAACGCGCAGGTTCCCGTGCACACGACCGAGAGTGGTTGGAGTGTTCAGGTCTTCGAGATCGAGCTGCCCCGAGCACTCCGAGATCTCGACCGTGACTCCCGCCGGCACGCGGATACCCGCATTGGATACGAGTGATACTTCCGCGCATCCGCCATCGCGATTAACGCGCGCTTCCGGGCTGGAATCGATTTCGACCGGGCCCGTTTTGGCGCCGCTTACGGTCAGATTCCCGTCGGCGCGGACGATTCGCAGCAACTCAATTCCTTCGAGGGTGACTTCACTCATCGCGGTTTCCTCCGTGTGCCTTGCGGCCGCCGCTCAGCGCTTCGCGCGCCTGCTCCGGCGTAATTTTTCCTGCTTTGAGATCTTCGAGGATGCGGCGGCGATCCGCCGAGCCATCGTCGGACGGACTCTCATCTGAGGCGGAAGGCCGAGCCTGGTAGCCGAGCGCGGCCACGACTTCATCGAGTCGCGCTCGCACGGTCGGATACGAAATTCCCAACTCCCGCTCCACGTCGCGAATTACTCCGCGGTTTTTGAGAAACACTTCGACGAAATCGAGTTGTGCCGGTGCGAGCTTCAGAATCGCGGGCAGCGCGAACCGCCCCGTGATTTCGATTTCGCAGCTCGGACAGGCGAGTTTTGCGACGGTGAGGTCGTTTTGACAGGAAGGACATTTAAGGAGCAGCGGCCGCATGCGTCGATATTTTGATCATAACCTTCTCTATGTCAAGTCTATTCTTAATGTTTCTAAGATTTAGATTAATATCTTGAACTTTAGTGGAGTTTGACTGTTGGAGGTCTTTCGTCCTCACCCCGCCGAGGCCATGGTTGAATGGATGCGATCTCAAGCCGCGGAGAATCTTTTCACAACCACGGTATGCGAGGCCGAGATTCTCTTCGGTCTCGAGTCGATGCCTGCGGGGAAAAGGCGGGCAGCGCTTCAAGCGGCGCTTGCCATGTTCTTTGAGCGAGACTTCGCAGACCGTGTGCTACCCTTCGATCGTGCCGCCGCGAAGTCGTTCGCCGGAATCGCGGCGTCGCGGCGCGCTTCGGGCAATCCGCTCAGCGCACACGCTGCGCAAATAGCGGCGATTGCTCACTCATGCCGCGCGACCCTGGCAACTCGCAACGTGGCCGATTTTGCGGAGTGCGGAATCAGCATCCTCAACCCGTGGGATACACGATGACGGAAGCTACGAATTAAACAGGCGCAGACGCTGCGTCACGACCTCGCGAATCTTCCGGTACGCGGGGGGCATTATCTTGTAAGGTGCGACCTCGTCCGGATCCTTGAGCCCTTCTTCGACTCCCCTCCTCCAGGCCAGACGCAATTCGGTGTTCACGTGTACGATCGTCATGCCCGCCTTGATCGCGGCGACGAAGTCCTTGTCTTCAGTGCCGGAGCCGCCGTGCAAGGTCATGAACTTACCGGTTGCTCGCCTGATTTCGTCGATACGCTTGATATCGAGATGCTTGTGGGCCGCGCCCGTAACCATTTCACGCAGCAGACCGTGCATGTTTCCGACGGCGGGCGCGAGCACGTCGAGGCGCGTCTCTTCCGCAAACTGGCGCGCTTCTTCCGGCGTGGTCAGATGCAAAGATTCTTCAGGACGTTTTTCCAGGATCGCGGAAGATGACCCGATGTAACCGATCTCGCATTCGACCAGGATCTCCGGATTGATCGACTTGGCCAGTTCGACCGCCTGCTTTGCCAGCGTTGCGTTCTCTTCGTAGGGCAGCTTCGAACCGTCGAAGATGACTTCGTCGTAGCCGGCCTCGGCTACCTCTTTGACTTTCGCGAGCGAGTGGGTGTGATCGGCGTTGAGATAAATGGGATGCTGAAATTCGTCGCGCAGGCTCCTAATCGCAGCGGCCGCCGTGCGTGTTCCGAAGAACTCCCGCTCGCCTTCGGACAGCCCGACGAGAACGGGAAGTTTCAATTCGCGCGCCGCATCGACGATCGCCCGCAGCGCGGTCATATCCGAGATGTTGAAATGCCCGACCGCGACCTTGCGCTTGTCAGCGTCGGTCAGAGCTTGCCGCAACGATTGCATGAGTCACCTCGTACGAACTGCGTGACGTGATGGTTGACTCCTAGCGCCACAGCCAGTGCTGATTCAACCGTGGAATAAGATCTGTTCAATCACGCGGGCGAACCGATACGTAGCGGTTCCCACGTTCGTAAAAGCGCCACGGGCGGAGCGCCCAGTCGCCCGCATAGTCGACATTGATTCGGAGGGAGCGTCCCACGCTTACTTTCGCAGGGGTTTCGGGTTCTTCCAGGAACAGCACTCGCCCGCATAAGTCGGTCCCATAAAGCGCGCCAGTGATTCCCATCGCCATCGTCAACTTGCCCGGGCCATTGGTAAGGATGCGCGAGTCCGGCGACACCGCTCTACGCCGCGCCATCAGATCTATTCCGCGCACCGGTTCGATTGCGCGAATCAAAACCGCGTGCGGCTCGTTCTCGCGCGCGACCACCAGGTTCAACGCCCAGCTGATGCCATAGAGCAGATAGATGTATGCATGACCGGGTGGACCGAACATTGCGGCGGTGCGCCTGGTCAGTCCGCGCGAGCTATGCGCCGCAAGATCGAGCGGTCCGCGATAGGCTTCGGCCTCCACGATGCGCCCGGCAGTTTCGCCTTCCGGCGAACGATGCACGAGAACCTTGCCAATGCAGTCCCGCGCAACGGTCAGGACCGGGCGCGCGTAGAACTCGCGCGGGAGCTTGCGCGCGTTGGCTGGAATCCGTTTTGCGACCGCAATCAAGTCTGTTCCTCGAAGCCAGAGTTACGATTGGAACCTATCTGCTGTTCCGGTTGTCTAAAAGAGCGTGCTTGAACCCCGCAAACCCGTGTCGGAGAAGCCAGGTTGAATCGTGGCTGGACAAGAGCCTGCCGTTGCAGGAGGCTCACGTGAAAGAAGCCCACACCCGGTCCACGAGGCCGGCGTGCACCGGCTTCTCGCGCGACGCCAATCGTCTCGGGCGGAGATGTCGGCATGATAAAGCTCAACGTCAACGGAAGCGAAAAGTCTTTCGCCGGCGATCCGCAAATGCCGCTGCTCTGGTATTTGCGCGATTTACTCGGGCTGTATGGCGCCAAGTACGGATGCGGTGTGGGCGTGTGCGGCGCCTGCACGGTGCATCGGGACGGCGAAGCGATCCGCGCCTGCCTGGTTCCGATGAGCGCAGTGGCGGGCGCCGAGATCACCACGATCGAGGGAATCTCGAGCCGCGGGCTTCATCCGGTGCAGAAATCCTGGATTCGCCTCAACGTGCCGCAATGCGGCTACTGCCAGTCCGGGCAAATCATGCAGGCCATCTCGCTGCTCAAAACGAACCGCAAGCCAAACGACGCCGATATCGATCATGCGATGGCCGGGAACATCTGCCGGTGCGGGACGTATCAACGTATCCGCGCGGCGATCAAGGCGGCCGCGGAGGAGAGCGCATGACGGCCATCATCAATGTCAGCCGCCGCGCTTTCCTGCGGGGAATGTTCTCCACCGGCGCACTGGTGCTGGGAGTTTCGTTCGCGCCTGACCTGCTACTCGCGGGATCCGGCGATCAGAAAGGCGGGGGAGGATCGCCGATCTTTCAGCCAAACGTGTTTGTGGCGATCGAAACGGATGGCACCGTGCGGATAGTCGCACATCGTTCGGAAATGGGCACCGGCATCCGTACCTCGCTTCCGCTGGTGGTGGCTGATGAGCTCGATGCCGATTGGAGCCGCGTCAGGATCGAGCAGGCAATTGGAGATCCGCGTTACGGCGCGCAAGATACCGACGGTTCGCATTCGGTTCGTACATTCTTCGACACGATGCGCGAGTGCGGCGCCGCGGCGCGCCTGATGCTCATTCGCGCGGCGGCGGCTCAATGGCAGGTCCCGCCACGCGATTGCGAAGCGCGCCTCGGCACGATCGCACATCGTCCCAGCGGGCGCAGCCTTGGTTACGGGGAACTGGTGGCGGCCGCATCGCATCTACCGGTTCCGGAACCCAATGAACTTGAGTTCAAACCGCCGGCGCAATGGCGCTACATCGGGAAATGGACGCCCAGCTACGACCTGCAGGACATCTGCCGGGGTCAGCCGCTCTACGGCATGGACGCGCACGCGGAGGGGATGCTGTATGCGGCGATCGAGCGCCCGCCGGTGCTGGGCGGAAAAGTGAAATCATTCGATGACCAGGCGGCGTTGCGCGTCGCGGGAGTTCGGCGAACATTATCGATTCCCGGGTTCAAACCGCCCTGCGGATCTCAACCGCTTGGAGGAGTAGCAGTTATCGCGGACAACACGTGGGCAGCCTTCCACGGCCGCAAGCAGCTCAAGGTCGAGTGGGACAACGGTGAAAACGAGAGCTACGACTCCGACAAGTACAAGGCGGAGTTGCGGGAGACTTCGCGCCGGCCCGGGCTGGTGGTTCGTAATGCGGGCGACGTGGATGAAGCGTTCGCGAAGAGCGGCAAACAGGTAGCGGCGGAGTACTATGTGCCGCTGCTCGCCCATACTCCCATGGAGCCTCCGGTCGCGCTGGCCGAGGTGCGCGATGACAAGGTGACGGTGTGGGCGCCGACCCAGGATCCCCAGGAGGTACAGCAAGCGATTGCCGATCAGCTGGGCATCGCGCCGGCGGACGTAACGTGCCACGTGACGTTGCTCGGGGGAGGATTCGGAAGGAAATCCAATCCCGACTACGCCGTCGAAGCGGCGCTGCTCGCAAAGGAAGTGGGCAGGCCGGTCAAGGTAGTATGGTCGCGCGAGGACGATGTCCGGTTCGGTTACTACAACAGCGTGGCGGCGATGTATCTCAAGGCGGCGCTCGACAGCAACGGGATGCCGAACGCCTGGCTGCAGCGCTCAACCTTTCCGCCGATTGCTTCCATCTTCAATGAGACCGCGGTCTACGGCGGACCCGGTTCGCTGGGCCAGGGATGGACCGACATTCCGTTCAACATCCCGAACCTTCGGGTTGAGAATGGACCTGCCAGAGCGCACGTGCGCATCGGATGGCTGCGATCGGTCGCGAACGTGTATCACGCCTTTGCGGTGCAATCGTTTGCCGACGAATTGGCGCATGCGGCCGGACGTGACCCGCTGGAGTACATGCTCGAGCTGATCGGACCGCCACGCTTGGTAGACCTTAACGGCGCAAAATATGGCAACTACGGCGCCTCGCTCGAGACATATCCAATCGATACCGCGCGCCTGCGCCGCGTGCTGGAAATCGCCGCGGAAAAATCCGGATGGAGCAAGCGTCCGAGCGGCAGCGGTACCGGATGGGGTCTGGCGGTGCATCGGAGCTTCGTCACCTACGTCGCGACGGTAGTACAGGTTGAAGTGAACGACGATGGGAAAATCCGGATCGCGCGGGTTGATACGGCGGTCGATGCGGGTACGGTCGTGGACCCGCAGTTCGTGCAGGCGCAGTTCGAGGGAGCAGCGGTGTTCGGCACCAGTATCGCGCGCAGCGGGGAGATCACGGCGCGCGACGGTGCGATCCTGCAATCGAACTTCTCCGACTATCCCGTGGCGCGCATGGCGGACGCGCCGTACGAAACCTACGTTCACATCGTGCAAAGCAAGGCGCCGCCCGGAGGAGTGGGAGAACCGGGCGTGCCGCCGTTCGTACCCGCGCTGTGCAACGCGGTCTTTGCGGCGACCGGGATCCGGGTGAGGGACCTGCCGTTGTCGAGGACCAGTCTCGCCCGCAAGGCAACGAAGGCGGCGTAGATTTTAGAGCTTCGCGAAATCGCGCAGCTTCTCAAACCAAATCAGCTTGTGCTTGAAGCCGGGGAAGCTGGCGTTGAGGCCGCTTGGGTTGGGCAGTGCAAAGACCCGCGCATCGGAGATTTTTTCCGGCTTGGCCCCTGCACCGTCGCCGGCTGGAACTTTGAAGAAATGGCGGTAGATGCCGATTCCGACGAACGCAACGATTCCCGGATGCACCCGCGCGATCTTCCGCGCCAGGAGAGTTCTGCCCTGCGCCATTTCCGCGGAGCTCAGTTCAGCGGCCGAACGCGTCGGTCTGCGGCATAGATTGGTGAGCGCCAGCCCGAATTCGATCAGCCGGTCGTCCTCCTCGAAGGTCAGCGGCTCCGGGACGAGCTTTGCGGCGTAGAGCAGCTTCCAGAATGGATTTCCGGGGCTTGCGAAATGATGACCGACTTCCGCGGAGCGGATGCTCGGATTGATCCCAACGAACAGAATCCGCGGATTGGGTATCAGAACGTCACGCAGAGGCCGCAGTTGGGGCATCGATACCGAGAGAATCAGATATCCGCAAATTTCGCGGATTTACGCAGATTCAACCGAATCTGGGTAATCTGCTGATTCTGTCTTTAGCGGCTACCGCGGTTCATGGCGGCCAGCGCCTCGCCCATCTCGCCCAGCACCTTCTTCACCGAGGGCCGCGTCTGCACATGCGCCCACCACGCCGCGACCTTGGGACGGCCTTCGAGCGGAGGCTTGGCGCCGAACATCCCAAGCAGGTTCACCGCGAAGAACATGGTCGGTGCGATCGCGCAATCGGCGAGCGTGAAGTCAGGCCCAGTCGCGAAGCCGCTGTCGGCCAGCATCTTTTCGAGTTGGTCGAGGCGGCCGTTGAGCTCGGTGAGCTTTTCGTTCACGACCTTGTCGTCGCGCGTCTTGGGATTCATCTGCCCGAACAACGCGCGCAGGGGCGGCTCCAGATAGAGATCGTGGAAGCGAGTGAAAGCACGAACCCTGGCGCGCCCTTCGGGCGATTTGGGCATCAGTGCGGGAGTGGGGAACTTGTCTTCGAGGTACTCGTTGATGGTCTCGGACTCGGCAATATAGAGGCCGTCCGCGTCGAAAGCCGGGACTTTACCGAGCGGGTTAATCTTCAAATATTCTTCCGACTTGCTGTTGTTGCCGGGGACCGGAACGATATCGATCTTCGCGCCCTTCTCGTAAATCGCGATCCGGCACTTGGATGCGAAGTTGGAAAGATTCATGTTGTAAAGCTTCATTCGCAGGCACTCCTTCGGTTCGGGGTGGATGAGACCCGCTTATCGCAAAGCGAGGTTACGAACGCAAGCGCGTTCGCCGGCACGCATCGTGCGGGAAAGTTCCGCAGTGCTTATTGGCCGCCTTCGACCTGTTTCAGGATGAAGATGATCGATTCCGCGAAGTCGTCGGGATGCTCGAGTTGCGGAAAGGCGCCCGAGGTCTTGAAGATCACCGTGGCTGAGCCCGCAAGTGCGGCGTGCAGCGCCTCACCCTGCGCGGCGGTGTAATAGGGATTCTTGCCGCCCCAGATAATTATGGTCAGGGTGTTGAAAATCTGGCCGATCTTCGAGCGGATGTGCGCTTCGTCCTTCGGCACCGAGTTGAGCATGTCGGTCTGCGCCTGCATGTCGTCGGCCATCGCCGCCATCATCCGCTCGTACATGAATTGCGGCAGCGGCGGCATGCCGTAAAAGCTCGCATCAAGCGCGGCCTGCATCGATTCGGGCGTATTCGGCAGCATCCCCTTGCGCAACTTCTCCGCGCCGCCGGCGCCCATCAGGCCTCCGTTCACGAGGATCAATCGTTCGATTTTGTCCGGATGATCAACCGCATAGTACAGCGCGACGTCAGCGCCCACGTCGGACGCGATGATATTGATGTGGTCGAGCTTGAGTTGATCGATCAATTGCGCGATCGCGCCGGCCTGGTATGCGATCGAGTAGTCGACCTGCCTGTGCTCCGACGATGCGAACCCCATCAGGTTCGGCGCGATGACCTTGAAGTGCGCTTCCGAGATCGGCTCCATCACGCCACGCCAGACCAACGCCGCATCCAGTCCCACTCCGTGAATCATCAGGACCGGGTACTGGTCCCAATAACCCCCGGTAATGAAATAGGTCATCAGGCCGTCATTGAGCCCCATTTCATTCTGCGTGACGCCGGACCATCCCAGGCGCGTCGTCTGGATCCATCGGAGCGTGCCTATCGGATGGAGGTAAAACGCCGCGCCGAACACGCCGATAAAAACCGCGGCCAACGGGCCGACGATATTGATCCATGCGTGCCGCCTGACGGGCGGCGCAATAAGGTTGCCGCGAACTTCGGCTTCAGACTTGGTAGGGGCAGGTTCTGGCATGCTCGATCCTCGCGCGGAGAAGACACCTTCACGCCTTGTCTAGTATAGCTAGACTTGACGCGGGCTGCACCACTATCTTACTCCACTTCGAGTGGCATCCTCACCCCGGGAACGGTGCAAGCCTTTCGCTATTTCGTAAAGGCAGGCGATGCCGCAGCGGCGGGAGCAGCGGACGGATCCGCGGTCGCGGCGCCCGTCGACGCGCTCGCGCTACTGGATGAGGCCGAGGCGTGGGCGCGATGCTTGTGCGGCGCGCGCAGCGCTTCTTGTTGCTCGCGAAGTTGTTCGAGGCGATCCGAAGCGCGATCGAGAGCCTTGGTCGCTTCCTCAACCGCCTTCGCCGCCCGGTCAGCCGCTACTGACGCTTGTTGTGCCGCTTCCAGTGCCTTGGCGGCCGATTCTTCGGCGCGAGCCGCGGAGTCCTGGGCCTTGGAGGCGGCAGCCTCCGCCTCCTCGGCCTGCTGCTCCTGGGATGGACCGCATCCGGAGACTGCGAAACCAAGCAGCAGGATTGCACACCACGCGGACACGCGGCGCATCACGAACCGCTTCTTCAAAATCTTCCCCGCGCTCAGGCGGCAGACACGACCTGCGGCTTGTTGAGCTTCGCGAATGCCTCAATCGCGCGCATGTCGGGCTTGGGCTGCCCGTCGGTACGAATCGGCTGGATGCAAACGTGCGTGGCTCCGGCCTTCAGATGCGCCTCGATACGATCGCGGATCTTGTCTTCGGTGCCCCACACCACGATCTCATCGACCAGCCGATCGCTGCATCCGTTTTCGAATTCCTTGTCACCGAATCCCAGCGCCTTGAGCGCGTTGGTGTAGTTGGGCAGACGCGGAACGTAGGTCTTCATGTATGCGCGCGCTGCGGTCCGCGCTTTGGTCGCGTCGGTCTCGAGAATGACCGCCTGCTCGACGCAGATCATCGCCTTCGGTCCGATCGCGGCGCGGGCCTTGGCGGTATGCTCCGGCGGAACGAAGTAGGTATGCGTGCCGTTGGCCTGAGTGGCGGAGAGTTCGAGCATCTTCGGATGCAACGCCGCGAGCACGACCGGCGCGGGTTCCTTGGGCCGCGGCGCCTGGTACAGGGCATTCTTCATCTTCGGCAGGTATTCCTTCATGTAGGTGTACGGCTTGTCGTAGGAATGGCCGCGCACGTTGCTCACGAGAGGCTTGTGGCTCACGCCGATTCCGAGCAGAAACCGCCCGCCCGAGAGCTCGGCCAGCGTATTGGTCGCAGCCGCCATCGTGACCGCATCGCGCGCCCAGATGTTGGCGATGCCGGTGGCCATGATCAGGTGCTCGGTGTTGGCCAGCAGGTAGCCCGAATGGGCGAACGGCTCGCGCCCGAGCGCTTCAGGAATCCAGTGCGTCCGGTAGCCGAATTTTTCCAGCTTCTGAACGAAATCGACCGACTCGGCCGCGGTCATACCTTCGAAGAAAAACCATGTGCCGACTGTTCCGATATCCATGCCGCAACAAGTAACCCGCCGAAGCTTTCGGCACAAGAGAAAAGGAAACCCGCCGATTTTGCGACCTCGCGCGAATCTGTGAAATCGACGCGTTTCTGTTAGATTGCGCAACAACCACAACGAGAGGACTGCATCGTCATGAAACTCGGCTTGATGTTCGCCAATTCCGGACCGTTCGCGAATCCGCAACTCTTCGCGCATCTCGCGCAATCCGCAGAGCGATTTGGATTCGAGTCGATATGGACCGTCGAGCACGTCGTGATCCCGCAGGATTACAAATCGCCCTACCCATACTCGGCCAGCGGCAAGATTCCGGGATCGGAGGATGTGCCGATTCCCGATCCGCTGTTGCCGCTCGCGTACGCGGCGGCGATCACCAGGAACCTCAAGCTCGGAACGGGAGTGATGATCCTGCCGCAGCGCCATCCTCTATATGTCGCCAAGGAACTGGCCACGCTCGACGTGCTCTCGAACGGGCGGGTGGTCTTTGGAATCGGCAGCGGATGGCTGAAGGAAGAGTTCGATTCGCTCGGGCTGGATTTCCATCAGCGGGGAGCGCGCACCGACGAAGCGATCAAATCGCTGCGCGCGCTATGGAGCCCCGAACCGGCATCGGCATTCCACGGCAAGCATTTCAATTTCGGCCCGGTGAAGTGTTTCCCGAAGCCGGTACAGAAAGGCGGAGTCCCAATTGTCGTGGGTGGGCATTCGCCCGCGGCAGCGCGACGCGCGGGGCGCTACGGCGACGGGTTCTTCCCGGCGATCGGCGAAGTGGACAAGCTGAAGGAGCTGTTCGCGATGGTTTCGGCGGAGGCAAAGAAGGCGGGACGCGATCCCGGGCACATCGAGCTCTCCTGCATGGGCCGGGCGAAGCTCGATTCCTTGAAGGCGCTGGAGGATATCGGCATCAGCCGGGTAGTCATACCGCCGCCGGCGTTCGATGCCGAAGGCATCACGCGCGGGCTCGAGAAGATCGCCAACGAAGTGCTGTCGAAGGTCTAAGGTGCGTTGACGGGCGCGATCATGATCTTGATTTTCGCTCGACTCCGCTAGCGCTCGGCCTCGCGAGTGCTTACGCGCTGCGCTCGCACACTCGCGCCCCTGCGGGCAGGAACTCGACTCCCGGCCTTCAGGCGCGGGCGCGCGCCCAGGCTTGCAGCTCCTTGATCCGGGTGTAGCCACCGGCGCCCTCGACGACGCCTTCCGCGCGCGCATCGTGGATCGATGCGACCGGGCAGAGTGGGACGCAGAACCCGCAATCGATGCACTGGTCGAGGGTGATCGCGTAGCGCCCCAGGAAATCTCCCTCGACCTGGTAGATCGCATCGACCTTGCCGGGGCAGGCGTGGTCGCACGCGCCGCATCCGATGCAGGTTTCGTCGATATAGAAATGTCCCGCCTTGTGCGCCATCGCGATTATTCAGGAAAAGTCGTGCGGAATGCCGCGGACGCGTTCACGAACTCCTGCAAGCTCTGGTTGTAACGGAAGAACAAGTCCTTGCGGAGCGGGTCGTTCGACCAAACCCGGAGCGGAGTACCGGTATGGCTCAGGTAGTTGAGCGTCTGCGTCAGGTCGGGGCGTCCGTGACCGCGTGCGATGCTTTCGAGCATCTCGCGCCAGGTCGCGAGCGTGGCCTCGGCGGTAAAGTCGGCCCGCGCGGAATCGTCAGCCTCGCGCACATCTACCGCCTCGAATTCCTCGTAGGTAACCTGCACGCTCCAGGGCTGGCCCCGCAGGCCGCCGTCGAGAACCGTGAATTGCGCCACGCAATCGATAAATCCCAAGTGCTCGTGCAGGGCGCGATTTTCGTTCATCAGGCGCGCCAGGCGCTCAAACCATTCGCGCGACGGAAAGGCAACGCCTTCGACAGCCCGATTGGAATGAACCTGCGGTTCCATCAGTTCTGCCCCCACGGTGAATCGAGCGGGATGGTGCAGCGCGCGCGGCGATCGAAACCGGCACGCTCGCAACGCTGGAGGTATTCTTCCACCGACATCTTCCAGAGATGCGCCTGGCCCTCCATGCCCTGGTCGATTTTGTCGAGTCCGCCGCCGAGCAGGATCGCCATTGGCTCGACCAGCGCCGCCTCGGTGAACGAAGTGAGGATGACCTGCTCGCCGACGTCGGCGAAACGATGCATCTCCTCGAGGGCCGCAGGGCGATTGGGAGCGTTATCGAGGTAGTTCTTGAGCTCCAACACGCCGTAAGAAACGTGACGGGCCTCGTCCTGAAGGCAGCGGCGGAAAATTTCCTTGTCGACGTGCGTCTTCGCGATCATCTCGCCCGAACGGAACATCGAGAGAACCAGGCCCTCGCCCAGCAGGTTCAGCAGGAAAGTGCCCATCGTGTGGGTCGGCGAGTCGTAAATCGCCTTGAGAGCCCATTCGAAGCCGGGCGATGCGTGCAATAAACCGCCACCGGCGATGGCGCGCTTGCGGAACACTTCCTGGTGGCGCGCTTCATCCATCATCTGCGTGACGATGAAGCTTTTCACTTCCAGGAAGTCCTGCGGAATTTTGTAGAGCCACTTGGCCGGAAAATCGCCGGCCACGAATTCGACTTCGGTCAGGAAGGTGCAGAGCTGGCAAGTCGCTTTCTCGAGATCTTCCGGCAGACGCTCAAGCTCGCTCCACGGGATGTCGCGGGTCGCGTTCCATTGCCGCGCCTTGGCTTCTTCATAAAGGGTAATGACGTTGTCGGCCCACGACTCACCGCGATCGACCAGGGTGTAGTCGTCGACGACCGGCATTTCGTCAGCATAGCGATCGCGCACCGCGCCGCGCGGGGCGAAGGTGAGATTGGTCGCGCGCTCGGGAATCGTCCCATAACCGGGAACGTTGTTGATGTCGGTGTAGGTCAATCCCCGCGAGGAAGGCTTGGCGCGGCGGCCCCACGCGGCGCCGTCGGTGTTCATCCAATGCAGCGAGTACTCGCCCTTCTTCATCCGATCGCCGTTGCGCTGCAGGATTTCAGCCCACTTGTTGGCGTGCTCCTTGAACCTTGCTTCATAACCGGCCACTTGCTCGTCGTTGAGGCCCGCGGCGGGCAGCGGCTGCAGAGACTCGACCCGGGATGCGGTTGACATCGGAACTCCTCCGGAGTTTGGATGATTGGAACCTAACGCTTACTGATAGTTTTGTCAATAACTCAAGCGATGAAAAAAACCGTCCGACGCCCAAACCCCGCACGCAGAAAACGCGCAAACCGGCTCGAACAGACCGAGCGGCGAGCGCAGCTGCTGCGGTGTGCGGTGCGGGTGTTCGCGCGCCGGGGCCTTGGGGCAGCCCGCCACGCCGAGATCGCGCAGGAAGCCGGGGTTTCGGTGCCGACGGTTTTTTTCTACTTCCCTACCCGCGAGGAACTGGTCTCGGCAGTGCTAGATGAGGTCGATCGTTTCCTGATGGAGATGGCGGAGCGTATCCACGCCAGCGATCGCCCCGCCCCGGACATTCTGCTCGAACACGCGCGCGCGTTCGCCGCGTCGGTCGATACCCACCCGGACTTCGCGCGCGTGTGGCTGGACTGGAGCACGGCGATTCGCGAGGAGATGTGGCCGCGCTACCTGGATTTCCAGGAACGGATGGTCGCGATACTCGCGCGCACTATCCGTCGATGGCTCGACGAGCGCGGCGCCGCCAACGATGTGGAGATCGAGGACGATGCGCGGCTGATGGTCGCGGCGGCGCACATGGTGGCGCAGATGAAGTTCACGCGTGTCCCGCCCGAGAAGCTCGATCACTTCCTGAATACTCTGGTGAGCGCGGCCCTCGGCAACCGGGTTTGAAATTGGAGTTTTCCAACTGAGAGGCTCTTGAGGGGCGCTGCCTTTAGCCTGCGTTCCCGAGGGAGCGCGGACTTTGTTCTGCGACTTTCAAAGTCGTCTTCACTTCCGTCGTTCTGAGAGTTTGTGAAAATTGCGGTCGAACCACCAGTCCTCAATCGCTCCGCCTGACACCCGAACGTCATATCGAGCTAAGCATTCCGAGGCGGAGCCAAGGAACCTCAGCTGACGATTCGTTTGCAGCAATCGGAGCATACTAAAGAGCTCCCCTGCTTCGATTCATCTTGTCTGGCGACAGCTCAGAGCTGACCACCCGATGCGTCAGGGGCATTCTTTGTCTGTATCGCTCGCCGCATACATCGGTTCGCTGAGATCCCTCGGCTTCGCTCGGGATGACGTTGTGTAACTGCTTGCCGCCGGAGGGCCCACCGCTGCCACCCGTATTTCATCCTGAGTGGAGTCTGCAGAGCGAAGAATCCCGGCGACCGAATGCGGCGCTCCGCACGTGAGGTTTTGCAGCGCTGGTGCGCTGAGATTCTTCGCCGTTGGCTCAGAATGACGGAAGGGGCGACTCAGCGCCGGTCGTTCGGCAGCTTGCGTTCGGTGAAGCGCACCACCATCCCGAATGCCTGGTCGGGCCCCAGCACCATCGAGTCCTTGCCCTCGGCTTCAGGCCGCATCTGCTTCGATTTCAGGAACTCGTTGGCCTTTGCCAGGTTCCGGGTCTTGAAGGTTAGCGCATGGAAGCCTTCGCCGTTGCGCTCGAGGTCCTGTGCCTCGATGGTGCTCGTCGAGAGCGGCTGCGCCAGCTCGACCACGGTATCCTCGCCGATCGCGAAGAAAGCGCTGCGCTTGCGGCCCGCGATCTCCTCCTCGTGCATCAGCCTTGAGCCGAGTACATCGGCATAGAGCCGCTTGGCCGCGGCGAGATCTCCCACCACCGCCGTGATATGCGATGCGCCTTCGATGCCGAGCGGATGGCGGTCGCGCCAGAATTCATTCGACCAGGCGGGCTGGAGACGCGGATCGATCGTGTTACTGCCGATCACGGCAAATTCCATCTGCCCGTGGGTCTCTTTCGGATGTGTCCAGATGGCGAATTTCTCGTTGGGCGGCGTTACCGGCCGGCCGGTGACATCCCACTGTCGCAGACCGTGTTTTCCAAGGTGCGTCGAGATCGCAGGAACGTCGTCGATGTACCAGGCGATGGAGTGCAGATGCTGCCCGAAGCGATCGTGAAAGCGCTTCACGGAAAGGTTGCGCAGGTTGGGCACGTTGGCGGGCGACATCGGCTCCATGATCACATCGCCGATCGCGAGCAGCGACGCATCGCGGCCGGCCGCCTTGGCAAAGCCATGATAAAAGCGCGTGCACGCGAAGACTTCGTCGTACCATCGATCGACGGGACGGAGATCGCTGACCACATGCGTAACGTGAAACAGCTTGCCGATTTTGAACATGACGCCTTACCTCCCGGCCGCCGCGGACGTGCGAATCGGCTGCAATTGCCGCCGCGAGCCCGGTACCACGATTGCGCAGGCTGCCACCAGGTAACAAGCGCCGCCAAGTGCCACTGTCGCGGCAATCGAGAACTGCATCGAGATCAACAGTCCAGCGAAGGTCGCGGCAACTGACGCCGCACCGTTGACCGCCCACATCCAGGGAAGGATTTCATCGCGCTTCATCGCGCGCAGCCATCGCAGACCCACCGGGAAGCATCCGCCCATTGCCAGCCCGGGCGGAATCACCAGCGCGATCGCCAGCGCGACTCTTTGCGCGAAGCCATAGCCATCGAAACGATGCACGATCGGAAGCAGGATGCCGCTGAGGAAAAGCAGGACCAGCGCGGCGGAGATGGGCGGCACGACCCGACCGGCCAGCGCGATGCGATCCGATGCCAGGCTGCCGAGGCCCGCGAAGAAGACCAGCCCCGCCAGCACGGTCACCAGCGAATATGCGGGAGTGCCGAGCAGCAGCGTGAGCTGCTGCATCATCGCGGCTTCGGTCAACATGAAGCCGAGGCCAATTGCGGCGAAAAAGATAGTCGCGACGCCGAGCGTGCGATCAAAACGCATCGCCGGCCCTGCGATCCGGGTCAGCGGAATCGCGACCGTGATTCCAAGCAGCGCCAGGGTCGCGATCGTGAACAGCAGCAGGAAGATCACCGCCTGTACGTTCCCCCGCATCCCGGTGCCGACCATCGCACCGGTCAGGCGCGCAAGATCGATCGGCCGCACAAAATCGAAGAAGAACGGCGACGAATCGAAGACCGGAGAGAAGCTGAAGAAGCGCAGGTAACGAAGCCCGGCGAGATCGTCGACCGTCTTCGCTGCCAGGATCTGCCCCAGCTCGGGAAGAGCTGGAGGTTGCCCCGGGAGGTACAGGATCTCGTACTGCATCTCGTCGCAGATTTTTCGCAACCGCGCGAGGTCCTGCGGCGGGAAAGCCTGGTTGCTCAGCAGCAAGGTCGCAATCTCGCCCGAACGAATCAGCGCCAGGTGGTCGGCGGGATCGGCGACGCGTTCGCTGAGCAGCGTCGCCCACGCCATTGAGAACGCTCGCAAGCTCTCCACAATCTGCGGAGAGTTCGAAGGAGCCCAACGGCTGAACGTCAGGATGCCTCCGGGTTTCAGATGCTGGTAGAAAATCCGCCACGCTTCCAGCGTATAGAGCGAATTCTCCGTCATCGTCATCGCGCCGGCCGCGGTGGCCGCTTCGGTGTCGATCATCGATGCCTGGATGACGTCGAATTTCTCGGCGCTGCGCGTCATGAAGCTGCGGCCTTCCTGGTTGACGACCTGGAGTCCCGGCACGTCGCGCAATCCGCCCCACCAGTTGAGCCGCCGCAGGTCGAGATAGACGACAGCCGGATTGACCTCCAGGCCGACCACGCGCGCAAAGCCGTTGATCCACGCCGCCAGCGCATCGCGGCCGCCGCCAAGCCCAAGAATCGCGGCGCTCCCGCCGCCCTTCATTCGATAGGCGAGTTCAGTCACGTCGTAGTTGAGAAACTCGAACTGCGAGGGTCCGCCCGGCTTCTTTTGATACATCGGCGTGACCGAAAAAGCGTCGACGCTGAGGGTGATGTCAGGAGTGTCGAGACTGGGCGTTTTCGGGCTCGGCCCGAACATAAAGGTGCCGTCGGTGTTGGGACCGGACGCCCGCACGCGCGATATCGGATTCCACAACTCGACTACGATGTTCCTCCGGTTATCTGCGAAGCCCTTGGTCCAGATGGGTTCGATTCCATAGGGAGTCATTGCGTTGAGAACCGCCACCGCTGCAACCGCGGTCGCGAACGTCGCATTTCGCCGGACCAGGTTGGTCTCGCCGCTTTCCCGCGCAAACTCCGCCGCCGCCAGGAATGCGAGCGTAGAGCACGCCAGGATCGCGCCCGGCGCGCCGAGCGCTTCGATCAGCAACGTGCTCGCCACGCATCCGGCCGCGGCGCCGAACAGGTCTGCGAGGTAGACCCGGCCGATCGGCATCGCGGTTCGCGTCAGCGCAAGGCAGATAACGATTCCGGAAAAGAAGAACGGCGTCGCCGCAAACGCGGTGAACAGCATGAAGCTGAACAACACTTCGAGCGACGCGGAGAGAAACAGCGGCACCGCGAGCATGCCGATAAGCGCCGCCGGAACGGCCACCGCCATCGCGAAGGCGCCCTGCCTGAGACGCAGCGCAAACCGCGGCGGATCGAAGAAGTCGGGCCTGAGCTGCACCACCAGCGCGCCCGCCGTCATCCCCGACATCGCCATCCCGACCGCGACCACCGCGAGGTAGTACCAGCTCACCACGCTGAGCAGCCGCGTCATCATGACCTCGTAGATCATGGTTGATGCGGACAGGAGGAACAGGCCTGTGAGAAATCCGGGCATCGTCGCGTGGTCTCTTGGGAACCGGCTCAGCGGGTCAGCGCCGCGCGTGAAGACTATATCCGATCAATTTCCCGGGTGCTGGCTATCTGGGGCAAGAAAAGTCCCCTGAAACGCCCCTGGGATGTTTAAAGCGTCAAGCTCGATCCTATAGAATGCGGGCGGTTTCGGAGCTTCGGACGAGCATGCGGAAGCTGATTTTGATCCTGATTGCGATCATGTTGGGCACCCACGCCTGGGCGGACACATCCACGCCCGCGACCGCTCCCGCAAAGACGCTGAAAGTCGGGCTCTACTTCGAAGCGCCCTTCGTCATGAAGACCAAATCCGGATACGCCGGCTACGCCATCGAGCTCTGGGATAAGATCGCCGCTTCGCAAGGATGGCAATCGGACTACGTGGTGGCGAATACCGTGCCGGAGCTGATCGCAATGACTCGCGACGGCAAGATCGACATCGCGGTGACCGACATGTTCATCACGGCCGATCGGGTCAAGGTGATCGACTTCAGCCATCCGTACTTCGACTCCGGGCTGCAGATCATGATCGACGAGGATCGCCATCCCGGCATGCTCGATCTGCTGAACGGCCTGGCGAGCTCCGGGCATCTACGTATATTCGCCATCGGCGGAATCCTGATCCTGGTCGCGACCCTGATCCTGACCATGCTCGATCGGCGATTCGATCCCGAATTTCACAAGGATTGGTTCTCTGGCGTGGCGATCTCGTTCTATCACGTCATGCAGACGACCTTCACCGGCAAGTCGAACCATCGCAACTTGATCAGGGGGCCGTTCGGCAACATCGCCGCGGCGATCTGGGTGGCCGCAGGCATCACGATTGTCGCCTACATTACGTCGAGTATCACGAGCGTGATGACTGCCAACCAGATTCGCAGCCAGATCAATGGTCCCGACGATCTGTCGGGCAAGACCGTGGGCACGATTCTGGGTGGAGCCGGAGAAACTTACTGCCGCAACGCGAATCTCGACACGCAGGTTTTCAACAATATCGATGACGCGGTGCAGGCGCTGGTGCAGCGCCAGATAAGCGCCATCGTGTATGACGCGCCGATCCTGCGCTACTACGACAACGCGCATCCGGAGTTGCCGATCACAGAGGTGGGCCCGGTCTTCCAGCAGAAGAAGTACGGGTTCGCGCTGCCGATGGGCAGTCCGCTGCGGCTCGCGGTAAACGAGCAACTGCTGGCGTTGACCGAAAACGGAGCCATCGCGCGGCTCAACTCCAAGTACTTTGGCGACATCCCCAACGTCCGGTAAGGTTTCCCCACTTCCGATTTCAGTTCGCGGTGGGCCTCGCGCTCGACGCGATGCACGTGAGGAGGCGCGCGCCGAAATCGGCGATTTTTTTCTCGCCCATTCCTTTGATCCCGCGAAGCCCGTCCAGCGTCGCCGGACGGACCGATGCCAACTCCCGTAGCGTGGAATCGTGCATTACAACGAAAGCAGCCGTACCGCGTTCGGCGGCTATTTCGCGGCGTAGCGCGCGGAGTTTTTCGAACAGGCCCTCATCGACGTCACGCCACGCGGCCTGCTCGGTTTTGGTACGCGTGGGCTTCGACTTCGTGGCCTGCAGCAAACGCACACTCTGCTGCCCGCGCAGGACGTCCCACGATGCCGCGTTCAGCTTGAGAACCGGCCGCTCGCCGGTCGTGCGCTCGAGCAACCCCTGATCGACCAACTGGAAAACCAGGCTGGTGATTTGTTTGCGAGGCATGTCCTTGAGCAAGGCATGGGTGGAGAGCTTGCCATGGTTCCATTTGCGTACGCGCTCGCTGTCGGTGCCGCTCAGGACGTCGACCACGTGCTCGACGCCGAAGCGCTGCTCTACGCGCGCAACGCAAGAAAGGACCTTCTGCGCGAGCACGGTAGCGTCGGCGATACCCTCGACCTCGCCGAGGCAATGGTCGCATGCATCGCAGTTGGGTCGCGCGTAGGTCTCTCCGAAGTACCCCGACAGCGATGCGTGGCGGCATCGCTGAACCGTGGCAAAGCGCCGCATTTCCTCCAGGAGCTGCTTGCCGTTTTCGGCAACCTCGAGGGAAACCTCGGCTTCTTCCGCGCTCCGCGCCATCAGCCGCTCCCACCGCATCACATCGGCCGCGGAATAAAAGAGCACGCAATCCGCGGGCAGGCCGTCGCGGCCCGCGCGGCCCGTCTCCTGCTGATATGCCTCGATCGATTTGGGCATCGCGGCATGAATCACGCAGCGGATATCGCTGCGGTCGATGCCCATCCCGAACGCGACCGTCGCGGTCACCACGTCGATTTCTTCCGCCGCGAATCGATCCTGCGTCCGGCGGCGCTCCGCGGCTTCCATCCCGGCGTGGTAGTGGGCAACGCGAATGCCGTTCTCGGCGAGATAAGCCGCCATCTGCTCGGTATCTTTGCGCGCAAGGCAATAGACGATTGACGCCTCGCCACTGTGACGGCGAAGGGTATCGAGCACCTGCCGCTTGACGTCCTGTTTCGGCAGTACGCGGTAGAGCAAGTTCGGACGATCAAAAGAGCCGACCAGGATCGCGGGATCGGCGAGCTGCAGTTGCTCGGCGATGTCGCGACGCACGCGATCGGTCGCGGTGGCCGTGTAGGCGTGCAGGCTGGCCGTCTTGAAATACCGTCTGAGCTCCGCCAGGCGTCGATACTCGGGACGGAAATCATGTCCCCACTGGCTGATGCAATGCGCCTCATCGATGGCGAAACTGGAAACACCCAGACGCCCGCATAGTTCCAGGAAGCTCGGCATCAGCATCCGTTCGGGCGCGACGAATATCAGGTGATGATTCCCGGCGGCGATTTCGCGTTCCGTCGCCCGTAGCTCTGCGAATTCCATGCCGCTATGCAGCGCGATCGCCGGGTAGCCGGAGGTGCGGAGGGCATCGACCTGGTCCTTCATGAGCGCGATGAGAGGTGAAACCACTATGTCGGTGCGACCAGCAACGGCCGGCGGGACCTGGTAGCACAGGGACTTGCCACCGCCGGTGGGCATCACCACCAGGGAATCGCGTTTCTCCAGGCCGGCGCGAATCGCTTCGGCCTGTAACGGCCGCAGTGTCTGATAGCCCCAGAAGCGGCGAACGGTCGCGGCTACGCGATCGGCCACGTCATTTTCTATCGACGAAGCGGCGACAACTCTCTCAGGGGGCATATCCAGAGGACGCCTTCCAGCAGGATTGGATACTTGATCGCCGCGAAAACCGCGACCGGGAGCTGTATCGGCCGTGCACAGGACTGCGGCGCGCTACTCCGCGGGGATATGACCGGCCAGGTAGCGAAGAATCTGCTGCCAGTCGCCGGGGTCGATTCCCCACTTGGCGCCGGTGCGCACGATCACAACTTTGTTTTTCGGCGACACGAAGATGTACTGGCCGAATAATCCCATCGCCTCGTAGGTGTAGCCGCCTTCGGCTCCGCGATGCCCCCACCAGTAGTACTTGTAGTAGCCGCCATACTTGCGGAAATCCGGATCGGTGACCCAGGGCCGGTTGTCATTGGGATCTTCGGTGGTGGAATCGATCACCCATTGGCGCGGGACGATCTGCGCGCCGTTCCATTTGCCCTCTTTCAGATAAAGCCGGCCAAATTTGGCAAAGTCGATGGCGCGCGCGTTGAGCAGAACGAACGCCATCTCCAGGCCGTCCTCATCGCTGTCGATACTCCATCGCGCCGGGTATTCCATCCCGAGCGGCTTCCAGATTTTTTCCTGGAGGTATTCGGCCAGCGTGCGATGTGTGGCGCGCTTGAGAATCAGCGCCATCAGTTCCGTGTTGGTATCGGCGTAAAAAAAGTTCTGCCCGGGCGGTTCCGCGATGGTCACATCGTTCAGCAGCCAATTGGTCAGATTCGGGTAAAAATAGTCGAGCGTTTCTTCGTCCCAAGGCAGCTTCCCATAACGGAAGCGAATGCCCGATCCCATCCGTAGCAGATCCTTGATCGTGATCGCCTCGAAGCCGCGTCCGTTCAACTCGGGCAGGTAGTTGGTGATCGGCTCATCGATACTCTTGATATAGCCCTCGCTGATCGCGATGCCGACCAGCGCCGACACGAATGACTTCGCGACCGAGCGCGACAGGCAGAACGAATCGCGCTGGTAGCCGTTGAAATAGTTCTCGTAGAGGATCTTGTCGTTGCGGATGACAATAAACGCGTGGGTCCCGGTCGAGAGCAGCAAGTCGGTGAGGTGCGCCTGCTTGAGGGTATCGCCTTCATAATATTCCACCGCCCTGGGCATCGCGGACTGATCTCCCGCCGAAAAATGAAACGTCGGTTCGGCGGTATCGACCTCGTGATACGGAAAGCGCTTGTAGTTGTCCGCCTGCGACACCAGGTTGTCGGTTCCCCACACGAAATAGCGGTAGAGGTACTCGCCATCGAGCCATGGTGGCGCCGCGAAAGCCGAGCTGACCGGCAGAATCGCGGCGAGGATCAGAGTCGGGGCCATTGTGCGCAGAGGCTTCATAGCGACGTACTGGTCAAGTGTAAGGAACGCCCACAAGGCATGGAACCCTGGGAATTTTTACTGCCCGGCGAGAGGGACCGCGGATAAGCGAAAAAAGGGCTTGGCGAATTCAATCTTTCGTAGGCCCGACACGGGGAGGTTCATCGTCGCGACGAACCGATAGTGAGGATCGTTTTCAAGCGTTCATCCTCTGGAGCCCGCAACCTATTCACTTTACCGCACGATGGGTCTCACTTTGGCCGTGTTTTAAGAGAGTCGGCTCCTAATTAGACATGTCGTGACGAAGTAGGAATGGATTTTTGGAAGAGCATTGAAATCTGACGACTTAGCGCCCTATGATTTAGGCCAGTTTTGCTGCTGGCCTTCTGCGAAACGACTTGATGATGAGAACAGCAGTGTCGGTCTTTATTTTGTGGTGGCTATCGTCCAGAACGTCACCTGATTGGCAAGGCTCGCATTTTTGCGCCTAGTATCGTGAAGAGCCTTTCTCGAGAAGTTAGGTCTTTATGAAGAACAGACGGACGCGGTTGGTCGGTCCTATCCTGGTGGTCATATTTACGGCTTTCGGGATGGCTGCAATCTTTCACTCTTTCGTCACGCCTCCTGTCCATGCTCAGAGCGCGGCGCCTACGGTTCAGGACGAGGACCCGGTCGACGTGATGAACGAGCCGGCGGAGCAAACGCAGCAGCTTCAGAATTCCGATCAGGCCGTTGCGGCGACGCCGACGCCCGCACTTCCGACCTATCCACCACAGTGGGCGGCTTACGAGGCGAGCCTGCCGATCCCGTCACCGACCAACGGCTCCCACTACGTTGTACAGTTGGTCAACGAATCCAACGTAACGATCCTCGGGACCGCGAACACCGCGAACGAGGATCCGCGATTTGCCTTGTATCCCCAATGTACCGGGGCGCCGGTCGTGGTGGAGCCGCGAGAAGGAACCTGGGTGATGCAGGCCTATGGCTCGCCGCCGCGGGCAGATGGCTCCGCATCCAACGTCCTGACCATCGACATTCCGCTGTGTTGGGAAAATACCAAATGTCCTCCCGTCGAGGACGATCCCCGAGCTGCCACGTGTTCGGCTTCCGGACCTCGCTTCTGGGCGCGTACGGGATGCCGCTTTGACCAGCAACACAATTTTGCTCAATGCGAGACCGGCGATTGCTCAGGCGCGTACGATTGCGGTGCGCAGGCGCTGCGCAATCCTCCCCTCGGAACGGCAGGAGAGCTGCCCGTCACGATTTCCGAGTTCACGTTCTTCGCCGGGTTTGGCGCGCACAATTTCACTTATCCCGATATCAGTGCGGTCGATGGCGTCAACCTCAACATGGACATCCAGCCGATCGGTCCGAACAGCCCGTTTAAGTACAACGGCGATGCGGTTCCGAATCCGCCTTCCTCGGGTCCATTCGTCGCTGATCCCAACTGGCTCAGCATTCAAAATAATTCGCGACCGCTGGTTTTTTATGGAGAGGATCTCCGCTCGCCGACTCTTTGCCCGTCGAATTTTACGCAAACGACCAGTCAGTCGAACGGCTTCATCGAGGGTGGCACCGAAGATCCCAACAACCCGGTGGCCTGCTTCTCGAACTGCGGCAAGTACGCACTGAATCCCGCGCCGGGCGACTATTGCGATCCGACCGATCAGAAATCGAAGTGCTATCGATGGAAGGTCTTCTGCTGCCCGATCGGCGGTGCATACGACCAGCTTTGTTCCGATCCGCACGGCGACCCGGACGACAAACTCTGTAACGTGACTCCGCCCGTGCCGCCCTCACCCGCTCCGACCGGTACCGCAACCATCACTCCTTACGAACACGGAGCATTCCACGGCGCCTGCTGGTACCGCGGAATTCCGACCGACAAGCAGCCGGTCAACCGATGCTCTTGTCGCGCATTCATCAAGGCAAATGATTGCGCCGGGACGGTCTGTACTCAGCCGTATGCCGATTTCCCGGGAGCACAGCCTCCCTTCGGCAAGTGCAGCGATGTGGTTGGGGGCGACACGAATGCTTGCATCGGCGACGATGTGTTTCATTCGGTGATGCCGCGCGCGTACTCATGGCCAAACGATCCGCAGACCTACGTCGCCGATGCGCACGCTTGGCGAATGGTGTTCGCGCCCGGAGGCTCCTCCATCCCGATCACACCATCGGGACCGATCCCCGCCTGCAGCTCGCTGCCGGCCGGCTATGCGTACAGCGATGAAGTAAAGCAATGTTCGGTCGACATCGGCCAGGGAGCATTGTTCGCCGGCGCCGTAATCGCACCCAAATGCAAGCAGACCTCGGATTGCCCGATCATTCCCGGTTCAAATCCTCAGTCGCGTTATGGGTGCAACACCGAACTCGGACGTTGCGCCACCTGGGCTTGCAAGCTCAATGACGGTATCTCGGCGCCCGCCGGCGGCGGAATTGTGTGTAGCTGGTATACGGCTACACCGACCGCGACGCCGACTGGTAGCGCGACCCCGACCGGGACGCCTACCACAACCGCAACCGCGACCTCAGGCACTCCGACTCCTACTGTCACTCCGACCACCGGACCAACGCCGACTGCTACAGCGACTGGGGTTCCGACCCCGACTGCCACTTCGAGCGTTGGGCCGACGGCTACCGCCACCTCGAGCGGAGTTCCCACTGTAACCCCGACTGCCGTTCCAACCCAGGCGACGATTTTCGAGGGAACTCACGTTACCCTGCATGCGAAAAAAGGTGAGACGGTCACCGCTACCTTCACGGCAACCAACAATACGGCAACGACCGAATCGATTGGACAGGTTTCCGTTGCGCTCAGCAGTCCGAAGTTCCTGTCGCAGTTGACGCTCAGTGCTGACGGCCAGGATGGTGTGGGAGCTCCTACTCCGCCCCAGTCCTATAACGGATTCGTCTTTGATCCACAGATCTTGGTGCCCAGCGGTGGACAGGTAACGTTCACGCTCACTGCGACGATTGACCCTGGCTCCAGTGCGATGATTTCGCCTTCGATCCTGTCTGCAGGCATCGCCTATGCGGGCGCAGGACGCAGCATCGATCGTGAATCGACCCTGCCCCCGTGGTCCCTCCTGATGATCATCGCGGGGATGGCGACTCTTGCGACTGCGGTCCGCTCGCGTCGATGGGTCCTCGCGGCTGGGGCGCTCGCGCTCGTGGTGGCCGTCGGCGGATGTGGCAATGGCGGTAGCGGCTCATCGAACCCGATCAAGTCCACCTCGGTCACGATTAACGATGCGAGCACGCTGGGACCAACGTCGGGCCTGCCACTGGAGATCGCGACAGTGAAAACGCCTTAAGATGTACCTAAGTGGTACAGGCTTCTCGCCTGGATTTCTTGTTCTTTGAGGGCGGCGGCCCAACGGCCGCCGCCCATTTATCACACTGACCCATCAAGCCGCAGGAATGCGTGTCCGCGGCGGCCGGTCGCGGCCTGCCGCTGGATCTGGCAACGATTAAACCGCCGTTGAGGTCCAGAAAAGGAGAGCCTACGAGGAGCGTTGTGAGTGCAGCAGCCAAAGGAACGCAAACCCCTGGTCAGGGCGTCACCAACCGCAGTCGTGATCACCGGGGAGAGCTCTCTGGTGACAGGATCGCGCGTTGTGAGACGTCAGCCACGCCGCTGTTACTCCACCCGGGCAAAGCCTGCCGTTGTCGATTCATAACGAAGGGCAGAAGGAGCCCACGAAACTGCAATGCTCTGCTAATTATGCTAAACATGAGTGTGCGCAAGAGAGTCGCCTTAAACGATTCCGTGATGACCGTCAACGAGGTTGCGGAGTATCTCAAGATCCACCGTACGACGGTCTACCAACTGGTGAAGCAGGGACAGCTCCAAGGCTTCCGAATTGGCGTCGACTGGCGTTTCAGGCGCAAAGATGTCGACAGGTGGATGACGTCACGCATCAAAACGGACTCGACCTCCAGTTAGCCGCCGCAATCTCCTGATCTGGTTGGTTGATTTGCACCTGACTCCGCCGGGCGGCGCTCTCACGATCGCCGTTTGGGATCTCCGCCTCTTACCTTCGAACCTTCCCGCGCGATGATCTGCTCTATCTGGAACCCTCTCTACACACACGGTTCTTCTGCGAGGACTTGTTCCGGTTTGGTGGACAATTCGAAGAGCGCGACGGCAGGCCCGAGAGGAGTGAACGCTGGAGGACGATGAGGAAGCGGCGGAAGTGGAGATGCCGCTAAAGAACTGATCCGTTTACCGCTCTAAAAGTGAGCCACCCCGAGCCATAGACTCCGGCAGGAGCCGGAGGACGGGGATGCTGAAGATGGATCAGGTGCACGTACTGCGACACAAGGTACTGACAGAGGGACAGAGCATCCGGCGGGTTGCGCGGGAACTGGGGTTAAGCC